>Ga0315550_1000080_pt1 | contig 57182 bp, 42 predicted proteins | sample SalMarSW160190MG_2_FD_203100 | JGI IMG/M metagenome (GOLD analysis project Ga0315550, IMG submission 203100) | Salt marsh sediment microbial communities from the Plum Island Ecosystem LTER, Massachusetts, United States - Salt Marsh Sediment SW1601-90 ...
AGTAAGAAGAAGAGGTTTTCTTCTAATAAAATCTGTTGAATCTTTATCTTCATATACTTCAAGAGTATTGATAATATTTGACTTAATCTCTTCAGCTTTCTCTTGAAAACCAAGATAACTTAATGATCTCATGTATCTCAGTCCTGAATCGAATATTAGAATAGGATTATTGATTTCCTTACTTTTTTCGTAAGCTTGTTGAGAGTACAATAAAGCTTCGGAAAATGGCTGGATGTCTAAATGTATTCTGGCTTTTAGGATATTAGCTTCTATTATTTCTTCCTCAAGTAACTCATTCATTTTAAGTAGTTTGTCAAGCCGTTTTGAAGCTTCTTGATACTTACTCATTATAATTAGTTGGTTTATTTCTTCTAATTCTGTTGAAAATACACCTTTCATATCCTCACACAAGAACCCAATTGCATATACTAGTCTATTAAATATTAATAACTTTGCTTTGAGTACTGACTGAAGGATATTTTCAGAGAAACACATTAAAATCATGTCTTCAGAAGTTTCAGATAGGTAGTAATAATACTTAACTCAGAAGAGATAATACAATGAATAGATGTCAATCAACAAAGATTTATCGATTTTTCTAATAAAATATGGAATTTTGCTGAAATTCGATTTGAAGAAGTAAAATCAGCTAAATTGCAGATAAGTGTTTTAGAAACGAACCGATTATTCAGAAAAATGTCTCCTCGAGGAATGTTCACTTCTACTCAAGGTTGCAAGATCAATGCTCATGTGAATGCAGCTTACAATATACTAGTTAAAAGCAATCCTAACGCACTTCCTCCCAAGAGTGTTGATTGGTAGGAGGGTACGTGATGTATCCCTGTAGAGTGTGTAGACCCACCAGGAATGACATACGCAACTGCTACGAAATTAGCTCAACGATGCATGGTTGATATACCAGCATGACAAACACTCATCATCCATAGATTGATGTATCAGCTATAGTTTCTGGATACTCTTCGTCTTCTAAACCCTCTAGTTGCTTTTTTGTTTCTTTAATAGTTGGATAAGTTCGATGTCTCGCTTTATCTTGTTCCCTCTCTTCCCTAGTAAGATAATAACGTCTTATATCTCTTTTCATGAACAGTTCAATACGTCTGATCATGTTCATTTCTTCATTTTCAACAAGAGAGATAGCAATACCAGCTCTTTCCATTCTGGAGGTTCTGCCGATTCTATGAACATAATTCTCAGGATTACCTACTGGTAAGTCATAGTTAAAAATGTGCGAAACATGAGGGATATCCAATCCTCTTGCTGCAACATCTGTAGCGATCAAACAAGTTATTTTCTTATTCCTAAAATCACTCATAGTTATTTCTCGTTGTCTTTGAGACATATCACCTTGAAGTAATCCAACCCTGAAGCTAATTCGTTTGTCCTTAATCATCTTCTTTCTGAGGCTAACAGCCCATCGTTTAGTGTTTACGAAAACGATGAATGATGATGGTTTTTCTCTATTGAGCAATCTGATAAAAGAGTTATATTTATACTTAGGATCACTCAGATAATAGTACTGTTTACATGCAGAAACAGTCAAATCATCACGACTAACATCTATCTCTACGATATTTTCATCTAAACTGTAATCCATCATAATATCCTTTACTTCTGGTAACATTGTTGCAGAGAAAAGAAGTAATCTTGGATAAACATTCTTCATTGCATCAAACAAAATATAGTCTACATCTGGTAAAAATCCCATATCGAGCATTCTGTCAGCTTCGTCAAGAACGACAAATTGGACAGCTGTAAATGATATGGCATTTCGTTTGAATAAATCAATCAATCTTCCAGGTGTCGCAACAACTATCTGAGCTCCAGCTTTTATTTTTTCAATCTGTCGGTTAATTGATACGCCTCCATAAACCTCAACGGATTTTAATCTTCTATTCGTCCCAAGTTTTGATATAACATGATAAACTTGTTTACATAATTCTCGTGTTGGAACGAGTATAACTGTTTGCACTTTTTTTAGAGAAGGATCAAGGAATTCTACGATAGGAATCGAGAATGCCAAAGTTTTACCAGTTCCGGTTTTTGCTTGCGCCAAAATATGAGTAGATTCTCCCTTCAAAATCTCTGGTATAGCTTGTTCTTGAATATCTGTAGGGGTATGTATACCCATATCATCCAAAGCTCTTTTTATTTCATCGTGAATGTTGTAATCTTTAAATTTCATTTGTATCAATTGTTTACTTTGTAATAACTAAGTTCTATTTGGCTCTCGCTTTATTCTTAGTTTTGTTAAATTGTTGAATAGAATAGTGTTTTTATTATCTAATCTTTCTCAATTTTGAGTCAGTTTCTCTGTATTCTTTTAAAATGCTTTGTTTCAGCGAATAAAAAGATATAATAGATTTATTGTTAAAAACTACTTTAATGAATTTTACTTATGTTAGAACTTATTTGTAATAAAAATATTAAAAGAGAATAAAAAATTGAAAAAATTAAGTTAAGTAGTCCCGTCTTGTTTAATTTTTTCAGGGATTCTATCTGGTTTAACCTTAGTTGTTACATGTTCTGTAATTGGTTTTTGATATGGTATATCTTTAATCCCTGCTTTCTCAAGAGATTTGACATATTTATCAGTCATAAAGAAGTCTTTTAACTTAAACCAAGATGTTGTAATTAACACAGGAAAGTGATTTACTCCCATTGTACATTTGTGAACCCTATCTTCAGCTTTTTTACGTTCAGAGGAACTCATTTTCTTTAGTTCTTGTTCATCAAGCATATCTTCAGTAGATTCAATTTCTCCACATTTTAAACAGTACTTCCATCTTGCTGATCGGATATATAATGATTCATAGGTATCAGAATAAATGAGTAAACCTTCATTAAAAGGAGATGCCACAAGTTTCATTGCATATTTTTTGGCTAAAGAACGAATAAATTGCTGTTCTGGTTTTGATATTTTTGGCATAAAACTCACTACCTTATGTACATATAGCTTATAACATATTAAATATATTACTATTTGTATCCAATAAAGTGAAGTTGGGAGAAAATATCATTTATATTAATTATCATAAAATTAGGTTCAGGATTTGCAGAAATTTGATCAAAAAACGAATCACCTATACATCGGAATATTTCTCAAAGATATGAAGAGTGAAGATTTTTTCTATTTTTTTCGAAAAAAAAAAGATGAAGGACTAATTATCAACGTTATTAATGAGATATCGAAAGAGACAGAATTCCTGCAGCAACAATGATAGACAAAGAAACTAAATATACTATTAATTTCCAAGTAATTGAGAGGGTTCTATCAATTTTGAATTTTCTCACAAATTTTCTTTCATTACCAATCATTTTTTACACCTCAATTTGGAGTAAGTGCAAGCCTTTACGGGGATCGCTTTAAGATGAAGAGAGGGATCAGGAAACGCGGATGGCAGCACACAAGCTCTGGTTTAGTTAGAGTTTGTCGTTTCCTGATCCTCAGCAGTTGGTGAGCTCTTCATATATGTCTGTTCAGCAAGATACAAACAGCGTAATTTTTTTGGATAACAATCATAAAAGAATAAATAAGTGGAAAAGTGAGAATTCACTTTTCACCATTTATATCATGACGCGAGCTAATTGTGGAGCTAGTCCAATGAGGATACCTGCTGCTAACAACGGTAATGCATATCTTAACATTCTCCAAAGATATACAATCGCTGGTTTGACTTTGATGAATCTGAAGAATTTTGGCTTTATCACACTTTTCACCTCCGTTCTTTTTTTTTGAAGGGGATTGAAAACCCAGCTTATCCTGAAAGAGGAATTCGCTGGGTTAGCAAACTTTCAGAGCGTGCTTTTGCTCTGAGGGCTCGGCGAGTTCTTTTCAACTCGTTTAACTCCTTTTGGAGTGCCCTGATCTCTTGGTCCAACAATCTGGAAAGTTCCTGTTCATTCATTTTTTTCACCGTTTAAGTTTTTTTCATGTAGGTCTATCTCCGACATCCTTTATAAAGGCATTTTTAGGAGCCAAAACATGTAGGATTTCTACATACATGTTTTTTGGGTGAAGAATAGAACAGTGTTGGCTTTAAATGCAGTATATGGCAAATATAGTCAAAATTTGAGTGGATAAAAGAAGTGGCAAATATTGCCTATGATGTCGGAATGATGTCGGAATCAAAACCAATTTTATAGCAAAAAATAAGAGGAAAAAGCAACAAAAAACAATTAAAAAAACACAAAAAATCACTTTTGAGATACCGAAGTATCTGCTTTTTCTTTTTGCGAAGCAGATATTTTAATCTCTTCTTTATTCTCAACAGGTACTGTAACTATTTCTCTTTGATCAAGTTCTACACCTATTGATTGTAGTGCCTTCACATACTTTTCTGTGAGAAAGAAAGCTTCTAAATTATTCCAATTTGTAGATACAACTACTTGAAAACTTCTAAAATCCAAAGCACAAGAATGGTTACTTGCGTTGAGGTTATTAGAAGATTCTATAGCACCACACTTTAAACAAATTCGAATTCTAGATTTCCCCTCATATAAATCATCAATAGTGGATTGATATAAACCCAAGCCTGAATCAAGCGGAGCGTCATTTAAGTCCATAGCAAAACGTCTTGCTCTGGAACGAATAACTCGTTTTTTAGCGCTGGTCATGTCTGTCATATTACATCCCTCATGTAGAAAAGGAACATACATCTTTAAAAGGTTTCACCATTTGGCAAAAATTGCCTTTGCTGTAATCATATACTGAGAGTAAGAAAAGAAGATTAAAGTTCTAAAGGAATAAACTTGATAAAGCAACCAATTTGATCAGATTTGAAACCATTAATAGGTTAAACACAAAGCATAATCTGCTTATTTTTAAGCATCCTCTTCAAATTTCTTAATATTAACTTTTGTGGAAGCAGTTACAAAAACCAGCAAAAAAGGATTTGATTCAGAAGACTGAAATTTCAATTACTGGTCAAACTTAATAAAGGTCTGTAATTTTACAAGAGCATGTTATTTTCAAGAAGGAGTAGAATCAGTATTAGTATAGTAGTAATGTTGAGTTTTATAATATATACAAATCACATCCTTCAAGCAAAAATTCAACAACCAGTATTTTCTACCAGGAGTTTAACAGATTCTTCACCTATATTCATCAATTCAAATGATGCTTTTGAAGTTCTAGGTTTTTCGGGAAACGGATCTGAGTCCAATCCTTTCTTGATTGAAAACTTAAGAGTGGTCTCAACGGGACAATTGGGTTCAGCTATCGTAATAAGTAATACAGATGTTTATTTTATAATTCAAAATTGCGAAATTACTACACAATATATAGGGATATACATTCAACCTACTGTATTACCTGGAACAGCAAAAATAATCAACAACACAGTTACATGTGACACCATAAGTGGTGGTGGAATAGCTATTGGTACTGATGAAACTTTAATCGAGAATAACACCATTTCCGGTTTCATGCAAGGCATCCATGTTAATGAAGCAAACAATGAAATAATCAAGAGAAATTCTGTTCTATTGAGTTATTATCAAGGAATCAATATACGACATTCTAGTTTTAACACCATTATTAATAATGACATTCGCAATAGTAATCAACACGGACTGGCAATTGTTGGAAGCACAAGCATGTATAATATTATTTACAACAATATATTTGTAAACAATTCTAATCTACCTATATACGAAATTGATGGTGGAGTAATTACTGGAGATACCAATAGTCAAGGATATGATGGGGGAAGTAACAATCAGTGGTATGATAATGTAAATCAAAAAGGGAACTTATGGGATGATTATGAAAATAATGGCCCTTATAATATAGATGGCTCAGCTGATGCTGTTGATCAATATCCTCTGAGATATATAACAGGGACTACAGAAAGCATGTTCTTACCATTGTTTAGCATATTAGTATTCATCTGTTCAATTGCTGAAATAGTTAAAAGGAGAAGATGAGTGTTATTCTAGATACCCAGTTTTTTTCCTAACTCTTCGTTTGATGGTTCTATCAATATAGTTCCATCAGAAAAAACTATTGTGGGTACCTTCGATTCCCCACCATTTAACTCAGCTGCTTTTTCCTTTGCTTCTTCATCAAAATCTATATCTATCCATTTGTAAGGTATTTTGTTCTCATCTAAGAATTTCTTAGACCTAATACAATCTCCACACCAAGCAGTACCATAAATCACTTCAATTGTTGTCATCATCGTCATTTAAATCCATATTATTTTAAAGATGGTGAATGTTCTAAATTTGACAATTGATTACTTTTATATGCCTCTTCTCTTGCTGTTTTAACAAATAAAATAGTACTTGGAGAGAATTCTCAATGTCTAATATTATTCAAGCTATAAAGCTAGATGAAGTTCCTTTTGAAAGGATTCGATCAATTCATGGAGAGAAAACTATTACCCAATCCTATCCCAACTACCTTATAGATGAATCTAAGACTAGTGGGGGAAAAGCTGAATTGATATTCTTTCCTGATAATGAACAAGAGGTCTCCACAATAGTTAGGAAAATGAGAGAGGAAAGAGTAGAGATCACCATCTCAGCTGCTAGAACAGGTATCGTTGGGAGTGCAATACCGTTTGGTGGAGCTATTCTAGTTTTGGAAAGGATGAATGGGATACAAGGGATAGGTTTTGATGAAGAAGAAAGAAGATGGTTTATTCGTGTACAACCTGCAATTTCCTTACAAGAAATCAATGATTTCATTAAATCAAAGAAGTTCATCCTAGATGATCAAAATATTCCTCAAACTGAAAGTGCGGTTCAAAGATTTAATGCTTATATTTATCATTATCCTGTTGATCCAACAGAGATGACAGCTTCGATTGGAGGAACCATTGGTACAAATGCTTCAGGTGCGCGTACATTTAAGTATGGACCAACTCGAGAGTGGGTAAAAAGAATACGAGTTGTTCTCTCAACAGGTGAAGTGCTAGATATTCCACGTGGCCAATACTATGCAAAAGATGGTAAGTTTATAGTAAAAACCGGTAAAGAAGAGTATCTTGTAAAAATCCCTACTTACAAAATGCCAAATGCCAAAAATGCTGCAGGGTTATATGCTAAACCGGATATGGATTTGATTGATCTTTTCATAGGTTCTGAAGGTATCTTTGGAGTAATAACAGAAGCAGAACTTTGGATAAAAGAGTATGAACCACATATGTCTAATATTGCATTCTTTGATAACGAAAAAGATGCACTTGATTTTGTCCATAAACTGAGAACTGCAGATAGATGTAAGCCAGATTTTATTGAGTATTTTGATAATAATGCCTTAAACCTACTAAGGAATGTACAAAAAAAAGATCCAAAATTTGTCAATATGCCACCAATTAGAGAGGATATTAAGACAGCTATTTCGTTTGATATTTTTTACACTGAAGAGACACTAGATTTTTATTTTGAAACGATAGGAAAAATGTTGAAAGAATGTAATTCATCTTTAGAAGACTCATGGAGTGCTTATGAAGAGAGAGAAACAGACCGTTTTAAACATTTTAGACATGCAGTACCAGAGATTGTAAACAACATCATTGCAGAAAGAAAGAAACAATATCCAGACATTCATAAACTTGGTACCGATATGAGTGTCGAAGATCAGTATTTAGCTGATATGATGAAATTTTACCATTCCACTCTAATTGAAGCAGGATTGGAATATGTTATTTGGGGACACATTGGAGATAATCATGTTCATGTAAACATTCTTCCAAGAGATTTAAATGATTTAGAATTAGGTACGAAACTCTACAAGAAATTCGCTAAGAAAGCTGTTGAATATGGCGGTTCTGTTTCAGCTGAACACGGTATTGGTAAAATCAAACATGAATATTTAGTAATTATGTATGGTGAAGATGCCATCGATCAAATGCGAGCAGTTAAAAATACTTTAGATCCAGATAACATTTTCAACGAAGGAAACATATTTCCGGAGGAAAAAGAATGAAGTTAGTTGTTTTAGTAAAACAAGTACCAGAAGCAGATAAAGTTGCAGTTGACCCTGAAACTGGAACATTAATACGTGAAGGAGTAACTGCTATTCTCAATCCTTATTGTGAGTATGCTTTGGACCAAGCTGCAAAACTCAGAACAGATAATCCTAATTTAGATATTGAGATTACTGCAATCAGTATGGGACCACCTCAAGCGAAAATGGCTTTACTTAGATGTTTAGAATTAGGAGCTGATAAAGCCTATCTATTATCTGATCGAAAATTTGCTGGTTCAGATGTTTGGGCAACTTCTTCAGCATTAAAAGAAGGAGTATCTAAACTAGTCCCAGATTTTGATTTGATTCTAACAGGGAAACAAGCTATAGATGGTGATACCGCTCAAGTTCCTGCAGAAACAGCTGAACAGCTAGGAATTCCTCAAATCACCTATGGTGTTGATGTTAAACTTAATAACAAACGTGTTGAAGTCAAAAGAGAAGTTGAAACTGGGTATCAAGTTCTTTCAGCAAAAATGCCTGCTTTAGTTACTATGAGTAAGGGTTCAAATATTCGAAGAATTCCTTCTATGCAAGCAATTCTAGATGCCAGAAAGAAACCTCTCGAATCTTTTACTGCTGACGATTTAGGTATTGATGAAGAAAAGGTTGGGTTAAGTGCATCTCCTACTCAAGTAGATAAAATCTTTGCTCCACCTTCTAAGACAGGCGGTGAGATTATTTACGGTAGTGATCCTAAAGAAGCAGCAAAGAAGCTATTCGAGTACCTAAAGATGAATGGATTTTTGAGGTTGTGAGAATTATGTTAAAAATAGACATTGATACATGTATTGGTTGTAAAATTTGTGAAAGAGTCTGTCCTTTTGCAGCTATTGTAGTTGATTCTGATACAAAGAAAGCTAGAGTGCTTGAAGGTTGTACTTTGTGTGGAACTTGTGTAAATGCTTGCCCAGTAAACGCCTTAAGTATTGAAAGAAAAGCCATTTCCCAAGAAGAGATAGCTAAATACAAGAATATTTTTATCTGGGGAGAATGGGAAACCAAAGGCAATGAGATTAGAATTAAAAGCGTAGTTTTAGAGCTCTTGGCGAAAGGAAAGGAACTTGCTAACAAATTAGGAGAATCTTTAGCTGTTATTTTACCAGGAAAAGACGTAGAGCATCTGGTACCTAAATTATTCCACTATGGAGCAGATATAGTTTATCTATGCCAACACGAACTCTTAGAGAAATACTCCACTGAAGGGTACACAAGTGTCATAGCGAGTGTGATTGCAGCAGAGAAACCGTCTATTGTCCTCTATGGTGCCACTCCGAATGGAAGAGACTTAGCTCCTCGTATTGCTGCACGTTTAGCTTTAGGTTTAACAGCTGATTGTACAGCTTTGAACATCAACAGTTCAAGACAATTAGTTCAAACACGTCCTGCTTTTGGAGGGAATATTATGGCTTCTATCCTTTCCCCATACACTCGTCCTCAAATGTCAACTGTTCGTCCTGGAGTATTTAGAAAACCAAAAGAAGATTTGACAAGAGAAGGAGTCGTTAAGAACGTTGAAGTGACTCTCAAACCTGTTAGTATAAGAACAAAGATAGTTGAGGAAATTTTATCTGAAGATGAAGGTATCAACATTGAAGAAGCTAAGATTCTAGTATCAGTAGGTAGAGGTATAGGGAGTAAAGAAAATCTAGGAATTATAAGAGAAATGGCAAATGTCATTAACGGAACTGTCTCTGGCTCAAGAGCTTTAGTTGATCTTGGATGGCTTCCTCATCCACAACAGGTGGGACAATCTGGTAAAACCGTAGCTCCGACCTTATACATAGCTCTTGGAATTTCAGGAGCAATCCAACATCTAGTTGGTATGAGCTCATCTGATACAATTGTAGCAATCAATAAAGACCCAGAAGCTGGTATCTTTGAGATTGCTGATTTCGGAATTGTTGGAGACATAAAGAAAATTGTTCCAGAATTTATACAACTAGTCAAAGAAGAGAAGAAGAAACAGGAATAAAACTAATATTCGTATCAATCCAAAGAATCATGGGATTTTTTGGGGTATTTTTTCATATCCCCACTTTCTTATTGTTTGGTTCCAACGAGCATATATTCTTTTCTTGTCTTCTGAAGTTAATTCATAATTACTAGGTTGATAATCTGCTACGGAATCGAGATATTCTTGGATTCTTGATTCCGCTTTCTCAAAATTCTCAAGGGATAGCGAGTTATAAATTTTCTTAAGTTCTCTCACAGGATTTTGAGTCAAATCCTCAAATCTCACCTCTACATAATTCCCTTTTGGAATTAATTTAATTTCTTCGTAGAACTTATCGTACATTTCTACAAAATTATCTAAAACAGCTTGGTATAAATCATAAGTAGGTCTTTGCAAAGCGTATATCTCAGCGTTGTGCTTATGTAGTTTCAAAGTTGAATAGAAGACATCGTATGGATTCCTATAGATATGAATGAACTTAGAATTAGGGAATAAATCTAATATTAGTTTAATCCTACATGTATCTAAGGGATTTTTTAACACAAGCTGCTTTCCTTCTGATTTGATAGTTAATGTTTTGATAAGAAAAAGAAATTGTTTTTTCCATTCAGCAACTTTTCTCTTAGATACGTTTTCAAAGGTTGTGTATCGCCTATAATATTCAAATTTTTCAGGAAAAGTTATTCCGAGTAGAGGAGTAATAGAACTGAGAACCATAAGTGCAAATTCATGTTCATGAGGCATCTCAGGGAACATTTCTACATTATCTGTAGGTCTTCTTTTAGGAGTAAAAGGACGTATGAGTCTGTGGAGTAACTTTGATTGTCCCAGAATAAGGTGAGGAAAAGCTGTTTCAGTGAGAGTTAGAAAACCAAATTGCTGATCTAGAGCTAGCATTTTATGTAAATGAGTTGTTCCGGTACGCCAATGACCAACGATAAAAATCGGATCTTTTAAAATCAAAGTATTTTTGATTCTTTTTCTATCTTTAATGCGTTCAATAAGAACAAAAGGATATAATAGAAAATTTATGAATGTAATTGCCATGACTTTTGGTACATGTTTTAGACGTATGTTGAATCCATTAAAAAATAATAATCTAAGCCACTTAAAAAAACTATACCCAATCATCAATCAAACACTATTGAAGTTTTTACTAGAGCATTAATAAAAATTTTATTGTAACACAAAATAGACAATTTTTTCATAAAAATATTTAGAAACTCCTTTTTCTACAATTAATTTTTTAAGAAGTTTGTTCACGATATTATTGTGATACGAAGTAAAATGGCAATAAGCTCAAAAGATTATTATTCTTGTGAGCTTACAAAAAAATTACCTGTTAGAGTTTCCATTTTAGCTGTAAACGGTGCAGAAGGTTTAGGATTTTATGAGGCATTAGATGGCAATATAAAAAATTTAGAAACTTATGTTCAACTGATGCAAAACTCATCTCAAATAGAATACATCAAATTAACTGATAGAGGTGAAAAAAGGTTCTGGACGAGGGTTGTTCATAAACTTGATTATCCGTCTATTCATGATACGATACTTGAAAGTGGTAGTATGACCATCATGCCGATTATTATAGAAAATGGCATTCAATACCACACCATACTTTCTCCAACACCTAAAGCTTTCAGAGACCTTCAAAAGAAGCTTCAAGATAGATTTTCTACGATAAAATTAAGATCGCTATATTCTAAACCAACTGAAACAATCCAAGAACTTCTAACCGATAAGCAATATGAAGCGATACAATTAGCATTTAGAAAAGGATATTATGAGATTCCGAGAAGATGCACCTTGGAAGAGTTATCAGAAGGACTTGGAATCAAGCGTGTTGCGATGCAAGAACGTATAAGAAGAGCAGAGATAAGAATTATGAATGAATATGCAAGCTCAAAGATTTTCTTCTAAAGGTAAAATATGTTCTTCCTTTCTCTTTCGTGATCCTATTATCGGAAGTATTAATCCAACTACAGCAACAATGGTTAATCCGATCCATTGGGCAGCTGTAGGAAGTTCCCCTAGAAAAATAACAGCTAAAATTGTAATCTGAAAAAGCATAGTATTATTGATAATAGAGATCTCTAGAGCTTTCAACTTTTGCATGGCAAAATTCCAAATAGTAAAGGCTAAAGCAGTATTCAAAATACTCAACCACAAGATATAGCCAATTGATGTCAAAGAGAAATGAGGGATATCTTCAACAATAAGACCTGTAATTAATAATACAATTGAACCAACAAACATACTAACTGCAGTAATTACAACAGTACTGACTTCTTTAGCTTGATTAATAGAACGACCATAAATAGCAGAAAAGGTGTTTGCTAGGACACCAATAATAACAACTACTAGACCAACCACTTTCAAGGATGTTGCTACAATAGGTTGGGGTGGAAGAATAAACTGATTTGTGCCTGAGACAATTAAGAATTGCTTTGCTACTAGTTCTGGATTAAGGAGAAAATATAATAAAGCCCCAGCAATTGCTAGAAGAACCAAGATTAACTGAATAAAGTTAGATCGCTCTTTTAGTACAAGATTAGCAAAAATAAGGACAAGTATAGGAGTAAAACTAAGCAATAAACTAACTGTAATTGCATTGAGATAAAGTAATCCAAAAAACTGAGCACCTTGAGTAATAGTGTAGAAAATTAAGCCATAAGAGATTAGACGTAACCACCATCTCTTCGTCAGATTTTTAAGTTCTTTCCTATATTTAGGACGAAGAAGAACAAAAACAAGTAAAATAAAGGAAGCTATGACATATCGTAAGCCTGCAAAAATCAAAGGTGGCATTTCTTTCATTCCAAATTTAATAATAGGCCAAGAAGATGACCATAAGATTGTAACAAAAAAAGCAAGAAATACAGAGAAGAAATGTTTACTAGCTAGGTTTGTGAACTTACTCATTCATTAATCTCCAGATGTTCAAAGAAAATATAGGAAAAATGAATAATTAAGATTTATGTGACATATGCTGGGAATTTTAAAAAAATGAAAAAGAATTAACTTCAAAAAAAAATCTTTGTTATGTATTATTTGGCAAGAGAAAAAACTCAGAAGATTAATTGAAAAATAAATCATACTTGTGTGAAACATACACTTATTAATGTTTCGGGGGTTCTAGCCAAAGTTGACCAAAATAATAATAAATGCCTTAAAGGTCGGTCTCATAGCGTGAGAAAAAAGTCGCGCAATAAAAGAATAGTAAGGCGAGCTTAAAGATGAAAAAAAAAGCAGTTTATTTAACACTATTTATCTTAGCTAATCTTCTTATCACAAGTGGATTTAACTCCACAGTCACAGTGAAAGGTTCAGAACCCATAGCAAATTTGGTTTTTAAGACAAATGGAGGCGGCGTACGCCCTGATTATGGGTTGTTTATAGCACAATATTTACGTGACATAGGGATAGAAGTAGACGTTAAGATTGAAGAATGGTCAGTATTCGTAGGAACACTGATCTTGACACACGACTACGATATAGGTATGGTGAGCTTATCAGGTGGAGGAGCTTCTCCAGATATGAGAGATATCTACACCACAGATGGATCGTTGAATTGTTACCAGTTAGACAGAGAAATACCATACGGTAATGAAAGTGAAAACATGCAAGATATCGGTGTCACTATCACTGATCTAGCAGAAAGACAACAATGGTATTATGACTGGCAGGAATTGATGATGGACAAGATAGTTCCGATTTTACCACTTTATGCCCCCAGATCTTATGTAGGAATCTGGGCTAATACCGAGGGATATGATGGTCGTTGGGGTATCGTTGATTCCTTACCATATATGAGTTATGATGGCTATCATGATGGTCAAGTATCTTTAAATGAGTTTAATCTTGCAGATGCTAATTGGCGAGAACTTAACCCATTATTCTCAGATGATACCTCAAGTTCATTCATCTGGAGTTTAATGTCAGAACCTGTTGTACAATTCAGTCCAGATCTTGCTCCTCTTAAGACTGGTCTAGTTGAAGACTGGGAACAAGTTGATGAATTTCACTGGAAATTCTACATGAGAGATGATATATATTGGAATCCTTCATACAATGTAACTTTAAGAGATGCAAGTTCTGATCCATTAAGTAGCATTCCGACTGGTGACCTCATGGTAGGATTGAAGAATGGTGAATACAGTGATGGAACCAACCAGCAAGTCACTGCAAAAGATGCAGTTTTTACATACTTAGTCTGGTCTAATGCAATGATTAGTGAAAGTACTACTTATCATGATTGGATTTCAGCATGTTATGTTGATCCTGTAGATCCTCTAGCATTCCACATCGAAATCGATGGTAATCCAGACACTCCTGGGGTTGAGCATTATGTAGATTTCTGGGCGAGACTTCCATGGGATGTTTTACCTGAATTCTTCTTGAACTCCACTAATCCAACCATCTCATACACTGATGGTCATGCTCAATGTACTGGTTTATATCCAGAAATGTTAAGCACTCCACAATGGGTGGCATTCAGTACCTCAGCTTTTGGCTGTGGAAAATACATGCTTGATTATGCTATTGATAATTCTGTAACAGTTCTAAAATCAAGTCCATATTGGTTTGGAATTGGAGCTTTCGATGGTACTGCTCAAGATTTAGATCTTGATACAATCAATATTCGTGTTATTCCTGACACCTCGGCTGAATTAGCAGAATTTAAAGCAGGAAAACTAGATTGGACAGGATTGACAGAATTTCCAGCAGAAAGAAAGCAGATGCAAGCTGATCCAAGATTTGAAGTGCAGACATTCGTTTCAGCTTCAATGGGTTATATGTTCTATAATCTTAAGAGACCTTTTGTTGGTGGTGCAGATAACTTCATTTATCTTGATGCCCCAGGTAAAGAGGAATACACCAAAGGTGTAGCTGTTCGTAAAGCTATGAACTACGCCATTGACAGAGATGAAATGAACCAGGTATTACATGATGGTGAGTATTTGATTTGCCAAAGTGTCTTATATCCATTTACAGCATACTACTACTATAACGACATTATCAAGTACAATTACGACTTATATGCTTCCTTTGAATGGCTAGATGCTGCAGGTTATCCAACCGGTGAATTACCACCAACTACAACAGGTGGTACAACAGAAGATACTCCATTCCCAGTGTTTGCATTAATTGCAGCTATTGGTGCTGCTGCTTCTATAGCTTTCTATCGTAGAAGAAAATAAGATTCAAAACTTATTTTTCTTTTTTCCTTTTTTTCTCTTTTCTCTTTTCTTTTCTCTTTTAAGAAAAAGATATAAATTTGATTACAGAAATTTGTCTTTATAGTTCAGAGAGATTTAAGAAATGAAGAAGAAATTTCAAGTGATTACTTGTTGTTTTTTCATACATAATTCTTCTAGGTTCATTAAGTCAGCACTCTTCTGTAGCTTCTGAACCTATAGCTAGCTTAGTCTTTAAAACAACAGGTGGTTCAGTACGACCTGATTATGGGTGTTTATTGCGCTATACTTACGTGATATAGGAATTGAAGTAGACGTTAAGATTGAAGAATGGGCAGTATTCTTGGGAACACTGATCCTAACACATGATTATGATATAGGAACAGGAGGAATAGGAGGGAGTGTTTCGTCTCCTGATTTAAGACACATGTATACAGAAGAAGGGTCTCTAAATATCTTTCAACTCAGTAAAGACATCCCTTACTGCGATTTATCTGAAACAATGCAAGGAGAAGGGATGTTAATAACAGATTTAGAAACAAGACAACAGCACTATTATGAATGGGAGCAACTCATGATGGACAAAATAATCCCGATGTTGCCATTATACTCGCCAAAAGCTTATGAAGTAACTTGGGTAAACACAAAAGGTTATGATGCAAATTGGGTTTCAGCCAAAAGAATTAATAACTCTAAGGATAAACGTATAGTTTATGATATAACTATATAGGAGACTTCATTGATGGAAAAAAATATGAAAATTCTTGTTTTTGTTACACTTTCAAGCTTAATGATTGTCAGTTCATGTGTAAAAAATATAAACGTTAATAGTTCAGTAGCGATTGGTCAACTTGTTTTTAAGACCAATGGTGGTGGTGTGAGACCATATTACGGGTTGTTCATAGCTCAATATCTAGGGAATATAGGGATAGATATAGAAGTTAAGGTTGAAGAATGGACAGTATTCGTGGGAACACTCCTACTAACACACGACTACGATATAGGTATTGTTGCATTAGTTCCTGATTATCTAACTCCTGATATGAGACACGTTTATACCACTAATGGCACCCTCAATATGTTTGATTTAGGTCCTGACATTCCATATAATAACGAATCAGAAGCTATGCAAAACAGCGCATTTAGTACAACAGACTTAGATGTTTGTAAGCAAATATATTACGGCTGGCAACAACTCATGATGGACAAAATTGTGCCTATGTTACCCCTTTATTCAGGTAAATATTATTCTGCATATTGGTCAAATATAATAATTTATGATTCAAACTGGGGATTTATGGCAAATCTACCTTACATGCATTTTGATGGTTATCATGAAGGACAAGTTTCTCTAGATGAGTTAAATTTTGTAGGAAGCGATTATACAGAGCTTAATCCGTTATTCAATGAACAGGAAGACAGTAAATTTATTTGGAATTTAGAGTCTGAGTCTATTATTTTGATACATGATTCTAAACCTAGGAAAGATGGTATAGTTAATGATTGGGAACGAATTAATGAAACCCACTACACATTCACAATAAGAGATAATGTCTACTGGAATCCATCTTATAATATTACAAAAAGAACCATCAATTCAGCTCCATTATCAGATACCCCCACTGGAGAATTAATGGTTGGTCTAAAGAATGCTGAATACAGTGATGGTACCAACCAACAAGTTACTGCTAAAGATGCAGTCTTTACACTTCTAGCACATGCCAATCCAATTACTAGTGGTGATACTTACGCGTTTCATTGGATAAAAGCATGTTATGTTGACCCAGAAGATGATATGACTTTTCATATAGAAATCGACCAAATTCCAGCTACTCCTGAACACGAATTTTATTCGTCTTTTTGGTACTTTATGAATGTAGATATATTGCCTGAATTTTTCTTGAACTCATCGGATCCAACAATCACATATACAGAGGGTGGTGGAGTAGAATGTAGCGGGTTATATGATGGTATTAAAAACACTCCTCAGTGGCAAACTTTCAGCTTTTCTCCTTTTGGATGTGGAATGTATATGCTGGATTATTATATGAAAGGGTCGACAATAGTTCTAAAACGAAGTCCATATTGGTTTGGAGTAGGAGCGATTGATGGTCAAGAAGGTATGACTCCTTTAGTTGAAACAATAAATCTAAGAATAATTGGTGATGATACATCTATAAAATTTGAATTCTTAGCAGGAAGATTGGATTCTTGTGGTCTTGACAAGGTTACTTATAACCAACTGGTAGGAGATCCAAGATTTCACGTAGCTATGGGAGAGGGAGGAAATCTTATATTCATATTCTATAACCTGCGTAGACCTTTTATTGGAAAACAAGCTAATTATGAATTTCTTGACACTCCTGGTAAGGAAGAATATACCAAAGGTGTAGCTATCCGTAAAGCCATGAATTACGCCATAAATAGAGTAGAGATGAATGAAGTTGTTAATGAAGGTGATTGCCTCATTGTTGATAGTGTTCTGTACATCTGTTTTCCAGATTACTATAATTATAACATAATAAAATACGATTACAATCTAACTGCTTCTTATGAATGGTTGTGCGCTGCAGGTTATTCACAATATTGTACAACTACAACAACAACCACCACTATAGATACGACTAAAAGCACGCTCATGATGGTGTTGGTTGTTTCCCTGATAATACCTTCATTATACACTTTCAGACGTAAGAGAAATTAAGCTTTGAATTCCTTTTTTCTTTTTTTCTTTTTTTCATTTTACTCAAGTTTTTTATTTAGGATGAGTATTGTTAACTATGTATAGTGATTATGTAGCTAAATACAGTCTTCATAAAATAGGGGTAGGAGGTGTTTGCATAAAAGATGACGAAATTTTGTTTGTTAAACACACTTATGGTGCTAGTAAAGGTAAATGGATTCTTCCTGGAGGATATGTTGAACTTGGAGAATCACTCTCTAAAGCTATTGAAAGAGAAGTTTTCGAAGAAACAGGGGTACAAACACGAGCTGAGAGTATTATAGCTCTTCGTCATATGGTCAACGAAAAGAAGGACAAGGGATTAATTTCTGACCTCTACATCGTTTTTAAGCTTGAATATGTTAGAGGCGATCCTTTTTCTAAAACCAATGAAACATCTGAATCTTCCTTTATGTCAATTGAAGATATTGACTCAGAAGAAATTTCTAGTCTTAGTAAATTTATTGTAGAGAATCTTCCTGAAAGTGTAGAATTCTCTTTAATACCTTATGAACCAGACGAGAGAGTAAAAGTTGAATTGGATATTCATGATTATCAATTATATGGTTAAACAAGTTTTTACATTTATTTTCTCTTTTCTAACTATTTTATCCGACACAATTCATATTTTTTAAAAAAACCACAAAATTAATTCACTAGAATCTCCTTAAATTCAATTCTTCCAAAAGATAAGTCTTTTATTTAAGTATGACTTTCTCTTTATCACGAATGCAAGAAGATATAGAGGCGGTTCTGGAAAGACAGACCGTTCTAGGAAAATTCCTAGATAGGCTGAATTACAGGACACTCCGTCACATTTATACATTGATGAACAACATCCTCACCTCTATTGATCGCTTTCTTGGTTCTAACGAAGATAGTCTTTATACATTACGAAATTCGTTACTATCGGCTATGTCCATGCTAGCTCGTACCTTTTATCAAAGTTCTATTGTGGACTATTTACGATCTGCAGGTAGAGCAAAAACAGAATTTGAGGAAGAAGTAGAAAGAGCCTACCTCAAAGGGATGAATGAGAGGGAGATTATCATTCATAAAATTGAAAGTCTTCTTGTTAGAGGGGGAGAACTTCTAGATCTAAAGGAGCAGGTGAATAATCAATGGCAAGACATCTATTACAGAACTTCTCCTGAATCTGAAGTTGAGGAAAGTATTAGAGAGAATCTTTCTTTGGTTCTAAATAAACAAGATGAATACATGAATTTGCATAAGGGTGTTGTAATAGATGAGGAAAATCTACAAAACCAGAAAGAACTAATCAGACAAACAACTGATTTATCATTTCAAGCTATAGACCTTGCTGATAAAGCTCAAATGACTTTACACGAATTGTTGGATATTTGTATCATTCCTCTCACATCTATATATGAAGATGAAGCTTCTAGTACAGAAAAGATACTAGTACAGATTAACATGCTTGAGACTAAAGGAGAGGATGTTTTAACAGAAGATGAAATAGGCAAACTCTGTGACGTTCTTTCTTGGGGGCTTGATGACATTAGCAGTTTTGATGAGTTAATTAACATTGGTAAGGAACTCAGAAATGAATATGCAGCTTTATTATCAGACTTTCTTGTTTATCTTGTAGATATAGATTTAGGGATACAAGAACTTGAATCTTTCATTCTTGAAAGCAACGAGTAAGCTATGTTAGAAAGAAGGATTTTTATTAAAACACAGAATTACAAAATTAATGACATATGATTTATTTTTAGATAGGGATTATCTAACTTTTTCTTGTGCTCATTTTGTTGTTGGGGAAAAATTCGAAGAACCCCTCCATGGACACAATTATAGTATATTAGTAAATGTCTATGGAACTCAAGGAAAAGACAATATGGTAATTAATTTTCACACAATAAAGCGTATTATGAAACCTATAGTGAATACACTTGATCATTATGTCCTCATTCCTTCCAAGAACAGACTTATAACTATAATTGAAGAAGGAAATCAAGTTATCGTTAAGATTCCTCATAGCGAAAAAGAATATGAATTTCCTAAATCTGATGTTGTAATGTTGCCAATTGAGAATACCACTGTAGAAGAACTGAGTCATTATTTTGTCAAAATGTTAGCAAAAAATGAGGAGATAAAACAAGAAAATATAAGTCAGGTAACGGTAACTGTGTATGAGTATGAGGGTCAAGGAGTAACTACAGAATTATTTCCAGTTCACGATTAAATTTTCAAATTAGAGAGAAAAGATATTTTCTGACCTTGATTTGAACACCAGTTAATTATCGATTTTCCTATTACAAATTTCTTCATTTTTCGTTCTTTAAATCTCTCATCAAAAGAACCATTCTTTGAGAATTTTCCTATTTCTGATCCAAAATCATAACCAATAAGAATGATTTCTGCTGTTTTCATGTAAGTAGAAAGACAAACAATTCTATCTCCATCAGTGAAACCAAAGAAATTAAAGGAATTAGGTAAAGGTTGAATTTGAGTAGTTATGAGAAAATTCCCAGCTGAAATTTCTTTAAAAAATGGTTCAATCTTCCTATAGTTATCCCCATGAATATGAAGCAAAATAAGTGAACCTCTTTTCTGAGCTTCTATTTGATCTCTAGCATTACCATCCAAATCACTAACAATGATGTGAGGTATAATATCCCTTGAAAGCAGATAGGATGTAGCTCCATCTGCAGAAACTAAAACATCTTCTGATTTCCTCGCTTTTTGTAGATATTCATCTATTTCTTTTTCGAGGTGAATCCCCGGAGCTATTGCTATAACTCGTTTTTTTTCAAGTAAGTTTGTAAGTTTTTTAAAGGAAAAATTGCTCGATAATTCTGTTAGAGATGATTTTAAAGCTACTAAATCTTCTTCTGGAGAAAGATGTAAGAACTCACATATTTTTGGATACCAAAAATTCAACCAAGATTTCTCTGAAAAAGACATAGATTCAAGGTCTTTGAAAGGTGAATTTTCTGTATTATATATCATCATCTAATTCCTCTTCTAATTCCTTTATTGTTAATTTCCTTTTAAGTTCTAATTTTGTTAATTCTGTTTCATATCTATGCTCAATATCTCTGAAAGCAACAATTCCTAGTATTTTTTTAGGTTCATTTTTAGTTACTACTGGCATACATTCTATAGCATTCGTAGTTAAACGATCAAAAGCATCTCTCAAACTTTCTTCAGGATGAGCCACATATAAATTCCGCGTCATTTCATCTGAAATTAGGTTTGAACCTTTTGAAAAACCTCTTTGAAAATCTGAAGCACTGATTATCCCTGCAAGTTCATTCTTATTATCAACAACAAGAAGCGAGCTTATTTTGTGAAGATAAAGAAGTGAAAAAGTGTCTTTTAATCGCTCATCCTCTTTAACTGACACATAAGTTGTTTCCATCGCTTCCTTCACATTCAAGGTTTCTAAGACATCTGTATATTGAATTCTTCTTCTTAATATGACTTCTTTACTTTGGAGCTGACCACTGTATAAACTGAAATCCATAGATACAATAAATGCAGCAACATTTGAAAGGATTATAGGAATAATCAAATTTGGAAAACCTACCATTTCAAGAACTAAAATCATTGAAGCGATAGGAGTCTTAGTGGTTGCTGTATGAAAAGAAGACATACCTACTATAATTAATGCTAAAGGATTAACACCCGCAAACGAAAATAATTTCCAATATAAAACACCAAGAGCAGCTCCTGTAACTAATGAAGGCCCCATTACTCCACCAGATGTACCAAATCCTACACAAGTCGAGGTAGCAATCATCTTACCCAAGAACAGTAGGAATAAGACTCCTAGACTAACTGTCCCATAATTTTCAAGAAGCGTATTAATTGAACTAAAACCAGTTCCCCCTAAAGTTATATTTTCTGGCAAATACAATTCCATTACAGCTACAATAACGGTAGTTAACAGCATACCAACCAAAGGCATGAAATATGACTTAATATATTTCCCTGACCATTTTGATAAATTCTTGAAAAGTAAGGAAAAGCCTATTCCTGATAATCCTGCAAAAATACCTAATAAAACATAAAGCATAGAATCGACAAATTTCAAAGGAATGGTAAAATGTTCAATATCAAGAGGTACAGGTTTTGAATTTAATAAATTTAAGATCGCATCAGAAATTAAAAACGCAATCGCACTTGCAAGTAAAGCAGGTAGAAATACTGTTTCGTCTAGATCATGTTTAAAAGGCACCTCGGTAGCAAAAACTGTACCTCCTAGAGGAGCTCCAAAAACAGCTGCCGTACAAGCTGCAGCACCTATAGTCACAGCATGCATTTCATCCTCAGCAGACATTTTGGTTAAATCAGCAATTGTAAAAGCTGCTGTGCTTCCTAAGGTTACCGAAGGACCTTCTCGACCTGCTGGAGCATGAGCACCTAAAGCTAAGACACTTGTAAAGAACTTCGTAAGAAGAACTCTTTTGGGTATGGAAGTAGTTGTATTTTTGTGTTTCAGTACATAGGAAATCCCAGCTCCTCTAACTTCAGTATAACCAAAATAAAGAAATAGAGAAGTAACAACACCAACAAGGGGGTATCTAATATAAATGGGTATGGTATCAACTGTCCATTTTTCAAGGTTAACAACTAAACTTGTAAACAAACCCATCAAAATACCGCTAATAATTCCAATAACGATTGCTAAAGGAAACCATTTTTTTGCGTAAATCCAATATTTCTTGAATTGAAGTTTAATTTTGGGAGGTATGATTTCTTTACGTTTCTCTAAAGGAATGGTTTCTTCCTCAGCAGTTTTTTCTTCTTGCTGTGTCACAAATAAACACATACTATGAGTGTTTTTAATTTTGTTAACATTTTATGAATAGCTCCTTTAAATTTTAAAATATATATCATTAATCTTACTGAAGAGTTGTAAATGTGAGTTTAAATCAAAGAAATTGTATACCAAACTAATACAATAAAACTAATATACATAATTTTTCAGTGCACAGTGTAACCTAAAATGGCAAGAATCAAAGCCCTTTCCCTTACATTTCCACCTTATGCTAAAAGATGGCTAGTAATTGATTTGCTAGCAATTTTTATAGGTGTTATTGGAGGTTTTGGAGCGATTCTTTTTCGTTATGTCATTCAATATGTAAGGATATTATTCTTCGATTATATTCTACCACTTCTAACAATAAACGTTGGTAAATTTAATTTAGGGTATTTTGATAATTTTTATGGGAAAAATTTGGAATCGTTATTAAGTCCAACTATTTCAGTAAACGTTTCAAGTTTCAATCTAGGATATATTTTTTTGCCTTTGATTGGTGGACTAATAATTGGTCCATTAATAATGCGTTTTGCACGAGAAACAAAAGGTCATGGTGTACCTGAGGTTTTAGAAGCTGTCGCTCTGAGAGATGGAAAAATACGAAAAAGAGTAGCATTATTCAAAATTGCTGTTTCATCTATAACTATAGGTTCAGGAGGAAGTGCAGGAAGAGAAGGTCCTATCGCACAAATAGGTGCAACTGTTGGATCACTTTTAGGAGAAGTTTTTCATCTTGATTCTAGACACAAGAAATTATTGGTTGTCTGTGGACTTTCTGCAGGGATAGCTGCAACATTTAATGCCCCAGTAGGTGGTGCTTTGTTTGGGATGGAGATTTTACTCAGAGGTATAGGTCTTTTCAACGCAATGCCTGTGATTCTTTCTTCTGTTGTTGGCGTAGCTATTTCTAATGTTTTTCTTGGCAATGAACCAGCTTTTAAAATCACTGAAGTAGCTTCATGGGTACCAGCTGAATTACCAATTTACTTGCTTCTTGGTTTAGTTTTCGGTATTATTTCTTTTATCTGGGTAAAGATTTTTTATTTTGGTGAAGATTTTTTTGATAAACTCAAGATACCAGATAGCTTAAAACCTGCTTTAGGAGGACTGGGAACTGGTATTTTAATTATGTTCTTACCAACATATGGAATAGCTGGAGTAGGTTATGATGGAATAGATTTAGCTTTTGCAGGAAAGTTTACGATAGGTCTTATGTTCTTACTAGCTGGTGTTAAAATCCTAGCAACCTCATTGTCCATAGGTTCAGGTGGGAGTGGTGGAATCTTTGCTCCTAGTCTGTTTATTGGAAGCATGGTTGGAATGGGATTTGGAGGTCTTTTTCAAATAGCTTTTCCTTCCCTAGTTCAACATTCCTACACTTACGGTTTAGCAGGAATGGCAGCATTATTCGCAGGAGCAGCTCAAGCGCCTTTGAATGTTATCTTTATGATTCCTGAAATGTCAAACGACTATTTTCTGATACCACCAATTATGATTGCTTCATTTGCTAGTTTCTTTATCGCATGGTTGTTAATGAAAGGTGACTCGATTTACACAATCAAATTGAAAAGAAGAGGAATTAACATCAGAACAGATCGTCCTCTTATTATGGATCTTGTAAAAGCTGAAGAAGTGATGACGAAAGATGTAGTTACAATACCTGCGGAAATGCCAGCGTCTATGGTGGAACTTTACTATTTAGAACATAGACATGAAGGCTATCCTGTTATTTTTGAAGGAAAATTATTGGGTATGGTAACGATAAAGGATGTTCCTATAGATGAAGAAGAAAAAAAGAACACTCAAGTAGGAGACATTACATCAAGTTTTCTTATTGTAGCTGAACCTGATGAAACGATACATGAGGTTCTAGCAAAAATGAATAAACACAACATTGGAAGAGTTCCAGTAGTACAGAAAGACAATCCTAAGAGTCTGATTGGAATTATATCAAAACACGATATCATAAAAGCATACGATATTGCAATTAAAAAACCTGAAGAGATGTAGTTTTTATTTTACTACAGAGAGGATTTTTCAAAACAGTAATAAATGTACAAAACTTGTGTATGAAAAAGATTGATAAATTTCTTTAATGAAATATTATTAGAAAAAATTAGAATTCAATATCCTAAATAAACAGATGAGCTGCATGAAGAACAAAAACAACTTAATATTAGCTATCTCTTTCCTCTCAATTATTATTTTATGTAGTTCAAATAATACAAATGCTCTTGTTAATCAGAATTATAAGACCAAATTAAGCGACCAATCTGACATCAAAACAGTCTACGTAGAAGATTTGGATAGGTTCGTACCTCTACTTACTAACTTAATATATGATATTACACCCACAGTTGTAGACTTAAATGATGATGGGATTCTTGAAACTGTAATTATTGGTAACATCCCTGGAGAAGATGGAGTAAAAATGTTCTTTCTAAATAAAGATAGGTTAGTAAGTGGGTGGCCAGTGACCTTAGCTTGGGATATGAGTCAAATAGAAGTTTTAGGAAGAATGGATCTAAATGAGACTTATCCTAGTGTAATAACACGATATAGTAAAACAGTAGCTAATAAAAGGGTCACAAGCTTCTTTGCCATCAACAGGTTAGGACAAATTAATACCTCCTTTGGATTCGATTTACCTGGAGAGTACATTCCAGGTACCATTATGTACGATTTAAATGAAGATGGACATAAAGAATTCGTACTTATACAAAGCAACAGTAGTATGATATACTATATTGATCATCAAGGTCAAAATATCACAAATTGGCCGATACAGGTAAATGATACAATTAATTATATCCCTCCTTTAGCTCAAGACATTACAGGAGATGGAAAACCAGAAATTATTGTTACAACAGAGAATGGCTTTGTATTTGCTTGGCATCTGAACGGTACTTTAATAAATGGCTTCCCGTTAAAATTCCCATTAAATACTGAAGATCCTTTTGAAGAATTATGGGAAATGCCTATGATTGGGGATTTCAATAATGATGGTGATTTGGATTTATTTGTTGCATCAACTTCAGGTATTTTATATGGGCTTTGTTTGAATCCTGCAAACAATCAAACGTGGAGCAGAGCAATTCCGTTACCAGTCTATATTACAACACAAGGAACTTCTTATGACTTGGATAAGGATGGAAAATTAGAAATCATTCAATTATTATCGGATGGTTTAGCGGTTTATGGTGTTGAGGGGAACGAGATAGTTTCTAAGTTTTATTATCTTGCGGGATCGCAGTATATCGGTACTCCAGCAATAGCAGATATTGATGGAGATAACTACCCAGAGATAATCTTGCTAAGTTCGTTTAATGTCGTAGTTTTAGAGAATAATGGAGATTTTAAAGATTCAACTCCAGTCACATTTGCTGTTTCTAGTACAGTTTCACCTATTATCTACGATATAGATAACGATCATGAAATAGAAATAATTACGCTAACAAGCCATGGATATGTCACTATCAAAGAAACTAATGATTATGGGATTGCACCTTGGATATCGGATTTAGGGTCACCTACACACGGACCAAATGATGACAGCGATAAAGATGGATTGTACAATCATGAGGAGATATTCATAGGGTCAAACTTGAACAATAATGACACCGATGGTGATACAATCATAGATGGTATGGAAGTCAATCAATATGTATTAAATCCACTTGTTCCAGATTTAGACGCAGATATTGATGGAGATACAATCTCAAATATAGATGAAGTAGACACATATCTGACAAACCCCCTTAATCCAGACACGGATTTTGACGGTTTAACGGACGGAGAAGAGCTTTTTATATATTTCACCAGTCCGTTCACATCAGACACAGATAATGATGGAATCCCAGACAAATATGAGATAGATCATCCTAGTATTCTTGATCCAAACAATCCGGATGATGCTCAAGAAGATCCTGACAATGATGGACTAAGAAATGTTCATGAAGCAAGCTATGGAACCGATCCACTGAATCCTGACAGTGATTTTGATGGCTTAAGTGATGGTGATGAAGTTTACAAATATTACACTAATCCCCTTATAGCTGATGCAGATGCGGATATTGACGGAGATGGTTTAACTAATGTTCAAGAAGTTGACATATATGGGACAGATCCATCAAATCCTGACAGTGACGATGATGGATTCGACGATGGAGTAGAAGTAGAAGCCGGTTCTAATCCTCTAGATAAGAATAGCACCCCTCTTGATGTTAATTATTCTTGGGCCTACAGTTTTCTTGCTATAATTCCCATAACTGGAATTGTGGTTCCTGTAGTTAGACGTCGCAAAATCAAGAAGAGATTATTAGAACAGGAATGATTAGAGATGATTATATGAAGTGCCCTTACTGTGGTTTTAACAATACAAAGCGCAAGAAAGAGGATGGTTTTGGCACCTATTCCTGTCCTCGTTGTGATTATCTTTTTGATGTTTCATTTTTTAGGGTCATCCTTGATTTAGCTTTTGCTATCCCTTTCAGTAGTTTCATCTATACTCCTATTCTGCTAGTAATCAATTATTTCATTGCAAAAGCGCTCTTTAATAATTCTAGTAGTTTTCTCGCTTTCGGAATCTTTCTCATGTTTCTATTGATATTAACTGCACTTCTTACCATTTTCATCTATTATATGATCTCAGGAAGGAGCTCAAGGATTTTTATTGTCAATGCTGATCAACATAAAAACTTCATATCGGTTATCAACAAAATTCATCCCTTAGTCAAAATCTCTGTCTTTCTATGTATTGCTTCTATCTTTGCAACAATATTCTTCTAAAATCTGTTAATTTTTTATGCTTTTTATACTATCAATATTCATACTTTATATTAGATTCGTATGATTACTTCAATCTCATCTGTATTTCTTAGATTATTACAAGACGAATATTCTCAATATTACAATAATAAAACTCAATTTGAGAAAAATCTATACTGTCCTTAGCAGGAAATTAAGAAAAAGAAAAGAAAAAAAGAAAAAAAGTTTAAGACTTTTATCTTCTTTTACGATAGAACAATATAGCGGCAGCAGCACCTATTGCAGCAACAATTCCTACTACTGGGAATGGACTTGTAGTGGTTTCTTCTGAAGTTGATGACACTGGATATGGAATATATCCTGCATCAGCTAACCAGGTCTTTGCAGCAAAGATATCATAATCGTATTTTACAATATCATTGTAGTAGTAGAATGCTGTAAATGGATACAAAACACTTTGTGCAACTGTGTAGTCTCCGTCATGTATAACTTGGTTCATTTCATCTCTGTCGATAGCATAGTTCATAGCTTTACGAACTGCTACAGCTTTAGTATATTCCTCTTTGCCTGGGACGTCAAGATAAACGAAGTTATCTGCACCGCCGACAAAAGGCCTACGTAGGTTATAGAACATGAAAGTGAAACTGTCTACAATGAAGGTTTGCACATCAAATCTTGGATCTGCTTGCATTTGTTTTCTTTCTGCAGGGTGTGAAGTTAAACCAACAATATCTAGTTTTCCTGCTTTGAATTCTGCTAGTTCGGCAGAAAGATCAGGGATAACACGAATATTGATTGTGCTTATATCTAGATCTTGTGCTTCTCCGTCAATAGCTCCAATTCCCATCCAGTATGGACTTTTTTGTAGAACTGTTACTGAGTTTTCAACAGCATAATCAAGCATGTATTTTCCACAACCAAAAGCGGAAGTACTAAATGCAACCCAAGGAGCGCTTGTTTCCATTCCATCATACAAACCAGTACATGGAATGTGTCCAGCTGTATAAGATACGGTTGGATCAGTGGAGTTCAGGAAGAATTCCGGTAGAAGACTAAATCCGAGTGATACCCAAAGGTCTGCATATGGTTCTTGCAATGGAGTGTCTGGATCTCCATCAACTACTACGTGGAGTACTAGAGGATCAACAGGATCAACATAGCATTCTTTAATCCATTCAGCATAGGTTGTACTTTCACTGAGTATGTCATTACCCCATGCTAAGTAGGTAAATACTGCGTCTTTAGCTGTAACTTGCTGATTGGTACCATCACTGTATTCGCCTTTTAGACCGACCATCAGGTCACCAGTTGAGACTGCACTTAATGGATCAGAACTAGCATCTCTTTCAGTAATATTATATGATGGGTTCCAATAGACATCATCTCTCATGTAGAATTTGTAGTGGAATTCATCAACTTGTTCCCAGTCATAAAATATACCTGTCTTAAGAGGGGCACTGTCAGGACTTAAAACCATAGTTGGTTCAGACTCTAATCCCCAAACGAATGAACTTGAGGTATCATCTGTAAACAATGGATTGAGTTCACGCCAATTAGCATCTGCAATACTGAATTCATCTAAGGATACTTGACCATCATGATAGCCATCATAGTACATATATGGTAAGGAATCGGTAACTCCCCATCTACCATCATACCCTTTAGTATTAGACCAAGTTCCAACATAGGATCTGGGTGAATACAATGGTAACATTGGGACGATCTTGTCCATTATTAATTGTTGCCAGTCATAGTACAATTGTTGTCTTTCTGTAAGATCGACGATGGTTACTCCTTCTTTCTGCATTTCTTCACTTTCATTACCATATGGTAAATCAGGTCCGAGTAAGAACAGATTTAGTGATCCATCTTCAGTGTAACAATCTCTCATATCTGGAGATGATCCACCACCTGAAAGACCGACTATGCCTATATCGTAGTCGTGTGTTAGTAGGAGTGTTCCTACGAATACTGACCATTCTTCTATTTTGACTTCGACTTCAATTCCTAGAGCTCGTAGATACTGTGCTATGTACAAACCATAATCAGGGCGTACACCACCACCATTTGTCTTAAAGACAAGGTTGGCGATAGCTGTAGCACCGTTTACGTTTACTGTTGTATTTACAGCGCTTGTAGCTAGCAAACTAGAAAGAATTAAAAGTGCGAAAATCGCTGATTTTCTTTTCATATTTAAGCTCACCTTATTATTTTCTTCTGCGTAATAAAACTATTACGGCTGCTAGCCCGAGTATTGAGACACTTATAAATATACCGAACCCTGGAGTTGGTGTTGGACATGGACAATCTGCGCATGGATCAGGTGTAGTTGGCTCTTCTGGTGGGGGTCCTAGCCACAAATCAAATCTTATTGTTGAACAAGCTAATTGTGGTGCTGGATTACCAAACAATTGTGAGTAATCATCAACTCTGAATCCGAATAGTACGAAGTAAATGTAGTTTTGTCCTTTATAGAGACCATCTAAAGTTGAAGGCTCATAGGGGTCTTCCCAACTGCTAACATTCGCTATAATCATATCTCCATCATTTACGATCCACATATATGTCATTGGTCCCATCTCATAGATGTTATCATATTCTAGACCGTATGTTCCATCGGCAAGTGCCAAGACGTTATTAGATGCGTTATACTGCACTGCTAAATCTGTCGTTATAGCTGCTCCATCTACTCCCAGATCATCTTCATAATACTGGTTCAGTGTTGCTTCAGCTTTTGGCCTTGGTGAGGCTAGGAAGCTGTCCCAAACGTAACCTCCATTTAGATCTTCTGAGTTCACTGGAGTTGCAGTAACATCTACATCATTATAATTTGCGTCTTCTAATAATGCTGGGGTATCTTCTTTATCTTCGGAGATATAGAATCTCTTCTGATCCTTTGCATATTGCCACTCCCAAGAGGTGTGGTTGCAGTCAGAAACTAATTCAGCAGCTATTATTGTTATGTAATGCCATCCAATATCTAGCTGAACTACTATATCTTGATAGTTTCCATTGTCTGCCCATATGTCAAAGTTTGTCATACCTATATCGTAGTAGTCGATCATAACGTTGAATACACCTACAAATCTTGTCTCGGTATATTGACAAGGAGCTGAAACGTTTTGGGTATCATAATACCAAACTTCTGGTTGGATACCACCACCGGTTGTCAAAGCTCCTCCCCATGTTTCGACTGCTACGTCATAAAAGAAGGCAAAGTGAATGATGTCGTCTTGTCCAAATACCATATTGTCATCCAAGAATCTACTGTCAAATTCGACATATACTTCACCCATTGGCACGTATGCTGATGGGATATATTGAAGTGTAACATCGACTTTGTTATCTGGTGCTGCTTGCGAAATTGCCATACCAGCTACAGTAGAAACTACAAAAAGGAAAATCAAAATTAGTCCTTTTTTATTCATCTTTTATTTCACCTTTGCCTACATTACTGTAAGCAATTCTTTCAATGATAATGTAATATAAAAATATTATGCAACAAATCGCATATTATAAGAAATATTAACTCTAGCTTTATTTTGTGAAATGTTTTTAATTATAAAATTAAAAGTAATGTGTTAAAAGTAGTGTGGGTAGCTTGTTTTTATCCGTTCTCTTTACCTTACTCTTCCTTCTTAATATATTTTTTAATTACGTCCAAATCATCATTGATACTATTTATTCGTTTTTCTAAAGACTCAAGCATATTGAGAATGGCAACATTACTATCGTCTTTAGTTCTATCTTGAATTTGGGCTTCTTGTTCAATTTGTTGACTTTCAATTTGTACTTCTTGTTGTTCTTCTCTGGTCTCATCCCCAATTATTAACCTTCTACTCATATGCTCGAAAAGTTCTATGATATTTTCTCCAGTTAACGCTGAGGTTTCATAAATCTCCACAGGAAACTTGAAAGCTTGCCTAAACTTCTCTGCTGTCAATTGGATATCATCATGATAAACCAAACGATCGTCTACTAGATCAATCTTATTACCAATAAGATAAATTTCCTTCAATGAACCTTTAGCATAATTTGCTGCTTCCTCAGCCCATTTATAGCTATTTTCTAAAGTTTGAGGATTGGTAACATCAAAAACAACAAGTGCACATTTACATCCATGATAAAATGATGATCGCATACCATGAAATATTGATTGGCCAGCTAAATCCCAGATTGTTAAAAGTACTGATTCTCCTTCCACGTTGACTTTTTGCGCAGCAAAATCTGCTCCTAAAGTTTTCAAATAGTCTGCTCTAAACGACTTTCCCATGTATTTCCTTCTAATAGATGTTTTTCCTACCTCAGGATCGCCTATAAGAACAATTTTGTAAGCTCTTTTTGGTTCGAGTGACATACTATCTATTATGTTAGTTTTCGTACATTATTTTAATTCTTTTGTAGTCAGCAAAATTGGATAGCATTATGAAGCAATTAATAGCGGACTCTCAAAACTGTCTGAAATAGTAAGAACTTTTCCCCCTAAATCAGAGAGGTAAGTATAGTAGAAGACTAAGTAAAAAGAACTTCCTGAAATTAATTCAGCGTTATTCTTGCTAAAATCATTAATCTGAATTGTGAACGTCGCGTTTATGTGCCCATTTAAGATAGTAAAACCATTAAATTCACGATTCCAAGATTGAGAAGTAGTAACTATTGACCATGGAGCGATATCATCCATCGTTTTCCCAGTAGGCAGCTGTACATCTACTTCCTGGACATAAATACTTGGTGAGTCCACATCAAGAGATAGTTGTACAACTACTGTGTCTATTCTTGAATCGAGATCAGTATCGTTTATAGTTACAACAGCCATTGATAACTTTACATTCTTGGGATGAGGAACGACAGAATAACCAAACAAATCTACTACATGCACATTTGTCAGAACAGCACTTACTAGAGCTGCAGCTGCAAGTACGAGAGAGATTATAATGACTGTGGCTAAAACTTCTGAAACTCCTCTCTTAGACTTGCGAAGATTCTTGAACATTGGTTATCCTCATTTGTTTAACTAAAATATATTCTGTATTTTAATATTTAACTTTTGAGTATACGGGCAAAGGTAAATACAAAAAAAAGCTTAGTTTAACTCCTTTTCTGGAAATTTCTGATAAAATTCTTTATGATCGCTTGAATCTTTAAGTATAAGCTCACACAGTACTTTGCAAAGGAAATAATTCCTCTTACACATTCTTTGTAAATATAAACAAGATCAACCCAAATCATCTTGTATGATTTTGCTTTAAACAGACTAGCATACATTGAAGGATGTATAAAGAGACTTACCACTATCAACAAAATAAGTAAATATAATGGGTGCAAAAATCTTGAATCTGCTATAATAACATGGTTGAAATAGTAAAATAAAGCAGATGAACCTAAGAACATACTCGTTAGAAATGTGTAAGATATTACTTGTTTTGTTCTAATTTCCAATTTTAATTCTTTTAGTTCTTTTAGTTCAGCTTTTTTCAAAACTTTTGTTTCAAAGTATCCTCGAATTTGTTGTTCATATTTATACATCTTCGGTATTGCTGAAACAACATTTTGAGCAATGTCATCAAAGAAAACTAAAACACCAAGTATGATGAAGGGAGTGAGAAATGCGTTATAGTATTTATAAACACCTCTGGAGATGAATAGGTGAGTACCGATAGCAATCCATGTTGTAATGATTACCAGATAAGATTCATTATTTCCTATTTCCTTCCCATTAAAATAAGCTAACATTACAGCTAGTAAATAAAAAATCACGAATGGCACCATATAGGAATTTATGGTATGATAAAATATTGCAAACTTTTCAGCACCTAACTCCAAAAAACTGTGAGCTAATGTCACCGTTTTACCGTTGTTTGCTGGACTTAAAGCAGTTGCAACATCAAAACCTCCCAAAGGTCTTCCAGGTCCAAATACTCTTCTCACATAACCGTAAGGTGATAATATCAACCAAGGTAACGACATAATTATAGTTGTAAATAGAAAAGGTAGGAGAAAATCCATAAAAGCTGATTTTAGATTTTTTTTCTTCCATACAATAAAGAACCATGGAATTACAAAAAATAAAGGCATTTGTTTACTAAGCCAAGCTACAGATAGAACAAATGCTCCAACTCTATATTTATCTTTCATAAAAAGAAGTAAACTAAGAAGGGCGAAAGAAGTCATCTGAGGAGTATTAAGATAGAGGCTATCAACATAAATCAGGTTGATAGGCATACATGCGAAAATCAACGCAGCTAAAGCTCCAAAGTAATGCCGTTTAATCTCATTTCTCTTGAAGTTTTTTAGAAATATAACAATTAAATAGACCATTACTACAGAGAGAGAGTCAAACACTATATGTGTCCATTTTACTGAAAATGGTACAAGATCAGCTATCGACATATTAGGGTAAAGTAGACTAATTATGAGTGAAATGAAATAAATTCCGAAAATAAACATAGGTCCATAAGCGTAACCATTTAGAGGACCTAATCCTCCTGCATATGGATTCCAGTTCTCATATCTAAACGCTTGTAAGTAGGGTTCATAGTAGTAGGATGAGTCCACATAAGCTTCTAGATACCAAACTTCACCCGTATATACTTTCCCAAAAAAGCCGGTAGGATTTGTCCAATAGAAACCTAGTCCATGCTTTTTCCAATACCAAAATGACACACAACCTTTTATTGCTATTGAAATGATAAATAGAAGAATTGCTATAATTACACCATACAAGACTCTGAGCTTCCTACCACTATTCTCCGTCACTTTATCCATAATACGAAGCTGTAGAGTTTTCAAATTCTCCATTGTCACCACGATTAATATGCGCCAATTCTAAGACGTTAATAATTAAGAGACATTTAACAGTTTCGAACAAAGTTGCAATTATTTTTAGATCATTGGGTTCTCATCTTGATATTCTTCTTTTATTATTTGATACCACTGACGAATTGTTCTAGCAAAATTCTCAAAGGAGCTTAAAACATTACTACCATCGGTTAACGACACCATCTCACTCAATACTATAGTACCGTATTCTTGTTCTATTTGTTCTCTTACTATTTCAGCTTTGTTCTTAAAAGCTAGAAGCTCTTCTCTTGAAATTAGATCCATTTTTGTCCCAAGGAGCATTATTGGTGGACATAACTCATAAGAATAAGAATCAGAGAATAGAGTCAACCAATACATTAACTTATCATAAGTTTGAGTATCAGAGAGGTCATAGGTGAGGATGACACCAAATGAAGCTTTTGCATATATCCATAGAGGAGAACCTCGAGGGAGGTCTAGAATTATACATTCAAAATCTGTAATAAATTCATTTAATGATCTTGAGATTTTTCCAGAGAAAACTCCTGGAGCAGGTCTATTTAGAGTCTCACCAGATAAGGAATAAACATATGATTGTTTTCCAGTTCTCTCTTCTCCTAAAAGAAGTATTCTTGCTGTAAATGTTTGTATCATGCTTTTTGTTGATGGTTTCGAAGAAATCACTTTTATCTTGGAAGTGTCTGCTATTGCTGAACCTTCCTCCCAAGCAAGATCGCTGTAACTGGGTACACATTTTAAGAACCATAACCAAAACGAATCTTTAATTTCATTAAAGTGCTCGCGAATGATTTCATGGGCAAAAAAGATAGAATTACCATCTTTTATAAAACCCATTTGTTCAGACTTACTTGAGAAAAATTCTTTGATTTCTTTCTGACTTATTTGAATCTTTTCACTTAATTTCTTTTCATCAAGATACGAATTACTAAAGAGATGATCTTCTAGAATGTCAAATAAATCCTCTTTTTGCACTATTACCCACCAAGTATCCTCTGTTTTAATTTTTGAATCTTAACACTATTCAATGTTAGATTAAAATAAGTATTTTTTTAGACTATTAAAACTTGATTGTGAATTTCCTAAATTTATTCTGTTCTAGGAAGAGGTATATTTTTCATAGTATAATAGGAAGATTTTGCTGCTTTCAGAGATGCTCTTAACAGTGCTATTTCTTCATTGTTAAGTCCTGCAGCTCTGAACTCATTAACAAAAGAACTTGGCGAAGCAATGAACCTCCTCCAGTTGTCATTAGATTTTAGAAGTTTTTCCATTTTTTTACGTGTATTATAAAGGTAAGGTCGATTTTTAAAATGTATCAAAGCTTTTCTTACTTCACCTCTTACAATTTCTGCATCTTCAGGTGAAACATGGGTTTCACTTTCTTCTAGAAATGCAGTTATTTCCTTCAAAATTTCAGGTTCTATTTCTTCACTTGAAGGGAAAATGCAATTGAGAGCTATATCGACAAACTCTTCTGCATCATAATCTAATGTTATCATTGAATAAAAACAACTTAAATACAACATAAAAGCACATGAGACAGAGATATGATTGTAAACATATCTGTGGTATTACACCAGATTTAACTGAACAAAATTTCATTCAGAATTTACACATAAGATTCATAATCGTTATAGTTCTCAATAATCCCTATTTTCAGTTTTCCTAATTCTTCTAAAGACTCTATGGCTCCTATTTTATTCAAAGGTTGATTATTGTTACCACATTGATAAGAGTAAGTACACCTTGGACAACCATCGGTTGTTGAACATATACAATTTTTCAAAATTTCTAATGATCTTTGAAAAGCTTCTTCTAATCTATCATATAATAGCTTTGATAATCCACTTCCCCCTTGTGCTCCATCATAGACAAATATCGCTCCTGATTTTCCCATAGATATACCCCCAATTTCCGAACTCCCTCCTCCTGTAAGCATAGAACTTGACTCTATTACGACATGTTCCACTGCATGAAAAGTTCCATTTAGAATAAGGTCTTCTGATAATTGCTGGTCTTTATTGAGCATTCTCATTGGTTTTGGCATTGTAAACATAAAACCTTTAGTGTTGAAGGTATAAATGATTGGTTCGTCAAAATCTTTAGTTTGTAGTAGCTTATTTGTAAAAATATCAGAAACTTTGTAACCTGTTACATGCTCTGTTATTTGTAAATCGCAATAAATAACTTCAGAACCCATCACCTCTTTACTTTCATTAATTTTAAGAATAGAAGGTATGGCAAATCTGTTAGCTGTTGTTTTATGATTTACTGGAGGGATTGGTTCAAGTATTATCTCACCACCACCGAACTTGGAATTATACTTGAAAGAGGACACCTTGTAATATTTACCTCCATGTAGATAAATGGCTCCAGGATGAATCTCTCTAGCTGCCATTGGCATAGATCTTTCACCCATTTTTTCACCTTTACCATCTTTAAGTACCAAATTATCACCAATTCCTCTAATTGAATAGCTTCTTAAGAGACGGTTAATCTCAGCTCTCGAATGAGCTCTATAATCACCAGAATCAGTTTTTCGTATGAGTTTTTCCTTCTCAAGTTTTTCTAACATATCGCTATGAACAATGAATTCATTTTTTGTAATATTTTTCTCTAACACAGCTGCTAAAAGCTGGTAATAAGACACTATTTCGTTACGTGGTTCAACATATCCTCTTCTTATATCCTCGAAATATGTATCTGGATAAACAGAATAATATGTACTAATAGGATCGTCATTTCTTAAAACTAAAGCTCCCACAGATTCCTGTCCTTTTCTACCTGCTCTACCTAATCTTTGCGTAAAACTAGTTATATCAACTAAAGAAGATACAACACCATCTACATCACCAATGTCTATCCCTAATTCTAATGTAGGAGTTGAAACAAGTGCATCAAGTTCTCCATTTCTAAACTGGTGCTCAATCTTATTTCTATAGGTTTGCGTTAAACCAGCCCTATGAACTGAAGACTTAATTCTTGCTGATCTCAAAAGCAAGTTTATAATCTCAGCATTTTTATGGCTATTCTGAAAACAGAGAGTTTTATGACCAGAATTTACTAACTGCCTAGTGATTTCAGAAGTGATAGTATATTGACTTACATTCCAAGGAATGGTTATAAGAAGATGAGTTGGAGCTTTTCTTGCATCTGTTATGCTGATTTGTGTTATATCTCTATCAAAAAGCTGATGTGTAAACTCTTTCGCGTTTCCAATAGTAGCTGAAGAACCAATCAACTGTACTCTATTTTTAGTAAACCTTTGAAGTCTCTTAAGTATGAAATACAGGTTAGATCCAAAAGCACCAGTAGCAATATGAATCTCATCTATAATTACAAATTTCAAATCACTTAACAGAGATGTAAATTGAGGATTTCTCAAGTGATAATGTAACATATCAGGATTAGTGATTAAAATATCTGGTGGGGATTCCATTATCTTTTCCCTAAGAGTCTTTGGTGTATCACCATCAAAAACCTCACAAGTCACACTTAGAGATGAACCATATTTTCGAATTTTTTTCTCTTGATCTCTAGCTAAAGCTTTAGTGGGGTAGATTATTATTGCAGATATTCCTCTTCTTAGTAAAGGATGAGGGGAAATATTCCAAATTTTAGTTAAGACAGGTAAAAGAAATGCTTCAGTTTTTCCCGTTCCAGTAGGTGCAACAATGATAGTATCTTTCTCTTCCATAATTGTTTCGAAAGATTGTCGTTGAAATTCATATAATGACTTAAATTTGTTTTGAGTAAGAAACTCAGTTAGTTTCTCTGGTAAATCAACTTCTTTGGAAGCTTTTTCAGGAGTTTTTTGTTTTAGAAATCTGAAATAAATTAATTCAATATCTGGATTATTGATTATACTTTTAATTGCTGAAGGCAATTTTGCGGGATCGTAACCGCCTTTGGTTATGAGTAGCTGTTTTTCCTCCTTTGTCTTTCTTGGGAATGGGAGTGGATATTCTTCATTCTCTTGAATCTTTTTTATTCTGGAATCTCTTTTAGCTTTTTTTGTTTCAACAAGTTTTTTGTATGCTTCTTTATCATTTGATGCGAGAGTTTGTTCTTTCAAACCACAAAAACTACAACGGAAAATGAAGATATCCAATTTACTCTCAATAGACAAATCTTTCCCACAATCTGGACACTTCATTAGAACACTTCATAGACCTTTATGCGATTAACATTAATAAAGCTGAAGTTAAGAATTGAACTTCTTGTAATAGATAATGAATGAATATGTTTAAAAGATGTTATTTTTTTGCTTCGATTAAAAGGTGACTTAGATGTCCGAACAAAGAGTTTGCAAATGGAAGCAGGGAATAAGTGGGAGAAATCCAGAAGGTAAAATTCAACAGATAAATTTTCCCTGTAGATACCCCAATGAAGAATTATCGTCCGAGTTGTGTACACAGTGTCTTTTAGGAGATCTTTTTGCCATGTTTTATACACAAGCAATGAGTTTCAGAAAAAGTGCTGATATGCAAGAGGAGATAATGGCATTTCTAAAGAGTTTTACTTCCGAAGATTTTGACATGAGATAGTTCTTTATCTCATGAATATCTTACAAAAATCAGCTACTGGAACACTTGAAGCTTATTGTACATTGTATCTCTTCGAACAGGGATTCTTCCTGCATCTCTGATTAATTCAATAAACTCCTCTACATTCTTTTCCTCCCCAAATTTACCTCCAGCACTTTTAGTTATATTCTCTGTAAATAGAGTTCCCCCTAAATCATTTACTCCAGTGCTTAGAGATACTTGAGCTAGTTTAGGTCCAAGTTTTACCCAAGAAGCTTGGATATTAGTGAAAGAATCGCCTAAATATAATCTAGCAGTGCTAAATAAAGCTAAGTCATGCATACCCGTACTACCAGGTCTAGCCCCCATATATCTATAGAGTTTGGTATTTGGATAAACAAAAGATAGTGGTATAAATTCAGTAAACCCACCAGAAATTTCTTGAATATACTTTAAAATTGCCAAGTGTTCAGCTTCTTCTAGATAAGTTTCAATATGTCCATACATAATTGTAGCAGTTGATCTTAAACCTAGAGAATGTCCTGTTAAAACTATGTTAACCCATTGATTCGTTGAGATTTTTTCTGGACAAATTTTTCTTCTTACACTGTCAACTAGAATCTCAGCTGCTGTTCCAGGAAATGAATCTAAACCGTTTTTAATTAATTCCTTAAATACATCCTCTACTGATTCACCAGATAGTTGAGAGATAAACGCAATTTCAGAAGGCGAAAATCCATGAACGTGGATTTTTTGGGAAACTGATTTGATAGTTTTCAAAATGTCAATATAAAAGGCATAATTTAGTGTAGGATCCAATCCCCCTTGTATACATATTTCTGAACAATCCCTAGCTATTGCTTTCTCTACTTCAATTCGTATGTCTTCTAAAGACATACGGGTGGGGATGTTTTTTGTTTCATTAGGTTTTAAACTATATGAACAAAAACGGCAAGAACCGATGCAGTGTTGAGAAAAATTAATATTTTGATTTACAACAAATGTAACCTCAGGACCTGTTTGTTGAAATCTCACTTCATCTGCTACAGATGTTTGTATCCACAAATCTCTCCCTCGTTTCTTTAACATCTGTGCTACATCTTTGATTTCTTTTTTATGAGATTCCCCAAAATTGGTTAAATCATATGTTTCATCTATTACTGGAGTAGAGAGCTTTTTCATTTTCGCGATATTCCTCAATTATTTTTCGGATTCTAGTGTTTAAATATTTTTCATAAGAAGGATATACAGGTAATCGTTCTACTAATTCATAATTTGAACTATTCAGTTTTTCAGCTAATTCTTGTTCTTTATGCCATTCGTGATTTGGATTTATGTAGTCGATTGAGATAGGAGAGATCCCTCCTAAATCGTTTGCACCATAATTTAAAGCGTCAATAAGTCTATATTTGTTTAAATTTGGCGGGATTTGAAGGTTGATTGATGGTTGTAATATTATTCTTGCTATAGAAATACTTAGGAGAACATCATATTCCAAGGGAGCAGACCAAGAGGACATAGGTGTTCCTGGCTGAGGATTGAAATTTTGTACTATAACCTCTTGAATATTGCTATATTTTGTTTGAATCGATTTAATATCGAATAGAGCTTGTATCCGCTCTTCCCAAGTTTCTCCAATACCTATTAAGATACCAGAAGTGAATGGTATTTTTAGCTTACCAGCTTCAATTAATGTATCAAGACGAAGAGAAGGATCCTTTCCGGGAGAGAGATAATGAGCTTGATTTTTATCCATTAGACGATAGCTACTTGATTCCAACATAAGACCCATACTAGCGTTATTTTCTTTTAAAATAGCAAGTTCATCAAAAGTTAAAACACCTAGATTTGAATGTGGGAGTAGGTTGAAGTTAAGAGCTAATTCACAAAAATGATTTACGTAATTTACAGTTTTATCGAATCCATATTGATTTAAATAATCTTTAGCCGATTGGTATTTTTCTTCAGGTTTCTCTCCTAGAGTTAGTAGAATTTCTTTACAATTTGCATTTTTTGCATCTTTGAGTAAACTTTGATAATTCTCTGGAGTAATCCAACTATTAGAGTCATCTGAAACAAAACTGCAATATCCACATCTATTTCTGCATTGGTGGGTAACTGGAACAAATAAATTACGTGAAAAAGTCACTATATTACCAAAAGTGTTAGTCTTTATTTCTTGTGCTTTTGAATGTAATTCACTACGATCATTGTTCACTAAATTAAGAATTTCTTCAGAGTCCATGATTATCATCTATTTGGTGTGAGAGTTATTACATAACCATCTTCTAATTGTTCTATTTTTTCTAAATGGAAGTTTAAAGTATTAGCTACATTTGGTACTACAGTCTCTTCAAAAAGCAGTTTAGCATTAGTTGTACCTGCAAATTTGGTAACATAAAATATGTGTATTGTATCTACCAAATTTAACTTAATAAATTGAGTGATGATAGTAGAACCTCCTTCAACTAGTATTTTGTTTATCCCATAATTTTGTTTTAATTTAAGGAGCATTTCTTCTAGGTCTAAATAGCCTGGAAATTGATATTTTGAAATTTTCAATATTTTAGTTCCTATCTCCTTAAGTTTGTGTATTTTTTCTTCAGGAGCATTCTCTGATGTAACTATTAAGGTAGGATAATCTGCAAGATTGGTTAATACCTTTGAAGTTGGAGGGATTTTGCATGTTGAATCAAGAATCACTCTTAAAGGAAGAGGTTTTTTAGGAGTTACATAGCGAATTGTCAATTGAGGATCATCCTTTACAATTGTATTTATACCTACTAAAATAGCATCGACTGAGTTTCGAAGCTCATGTACCCTTATCCAATCTTCTGTTGTCGAAAGAATTAATGCTCCTCTCTCATTAGCTATAACTCCATCTAGAGTACTTGCCACATTAATTATCACTTCAGGTCTTTCCATTTGACAATCTTTCCTTCAAACATTTGAAAACCAATATCTTCAATATCCGCTCTCATGGTTATTGCTGTAAAAACATCTTTAGAATATTTCGTATTAGGACTTCCTAGATTGATTCCTAATAAATCTCCACTATATCCTATTGATATTTGACCAATTTTCCTCTTTAAAATATTCCCTGCATTAACGGTTATAGCCTTGAGTATTTCTTTCGGTTCTAAATTTTGATAATTACTCCTAGCTGAATATAATGTGAAAGCCATTAATCTGAAAGGATCAGGATTACAACTTAACACATTATCTGTTCCCAATCCTAAAAGAACATTATTTCTTAAAATAAGTGCTATTGGTGGAAATTTCAATCCATGATAAAGATTAGCAATAGGACAACATACTACATTGACTCCATTTTTCATTAATGATTGGATATCATCTTCGTTAGAATAAGTTGCATGAACAATGAAATCAAAAATAGAGTATTCACAGATTTTTTTTACATCTGGTACACCATATTTTGTAAGTGAGACTGAGATTAAGTCCATTGTTTCAGCAGCATGGATAGAAACTAATTTGTCAGGATTTTTGTTTTTCAAAGATTTTATCTCCAGTACAGAGTCATTAGCTATTGACAAAATATCACAAAATCCTAAACCGTCTGCAATTTCAAATATTTGGGAAATTTTTTCTCCAGTAATTTTGCGACCCAATATTATACCTCTAATTGGGAAGTTTTTCAATTCTTTTCTTAATGTACGAATACCTTCTCTACCCTCTTCACGAAAATCCACAAAAGTTGTAAAACCATTTTTTACTAATAATTCTAAAGAATTTTGTATGCTTTCTGATTTTTCTATTTGTGTACTAACTTTTAGCTGTTTGTGTTTTAGACCCTCTGGTCCAACTGCTTTCTCAATAGACAGACCAAACGTATGATCTTTAATAAACGCATCTGCAACATGAGTATGCATATTTACAAAACCAGGAACAACTATGTATGATGATGGTAGAGAATAATCAGCGGAAATGTTATCAAAAGAGATATCTCTTATCACACCTGTATCATCAATTTGAATCAAGCAATTTTCTCTTAATTCTAAATTAGGTCCGATTAAAGCATTACCTCGAACTGAAACCATCTTCAAGCAGTTAAATTTGATGAGTCTATAATAATTCTTTGTTGAAGGGGAGAGTAATTACGACATTCGCAAAAAGACTAGCTAATATCTGTAGAGAAGCTCTTTGTTCTAGATTGCATAACAAGTTTTTCCAACTGACCAGCACGACATGTACCTTCCTCCTTTCTGAATTAGTGCTAAAAATGTTATTTAAATCATTAAAACTTTCTATTTTTTAAGCTATGCATAATAGCATCTTGTGAGTTTTTGGATACTAAGATACCTATGAAACTAGTTTATCTATAATCATTAGACTTATATTTTAAAGATAATTGCGATAGTTAGAATACATAAAAAGGGATTATGATGGTTCGTGTAAAGAATGCCGATGAAATCCGTAATATGATTAAAAATCACCCCATGAGTCTTAGAAGAGTTTTTTCGATAGCTGCTCATATCGATCATGGTAAAACAACTACAAGTGATTATCTTTTAAGAAAAGCTGGGCTCATGAGTGACAAAGACGCTGGGGTCAAAGTTATGATGGACTCAGATGAAGAAGAGCAAGAAAGAGGTATCACTATATTCACTTCAGTTGTATTATTGAACTATGATTATGTAGATGAAAATGGAGACAAGAAATCCTATTTATTTGAAATTAATGATACACCAGGACACATCAGTTTTACAGGAGAGGTAAGTAGAGCACTTCGTGGAAGTGATGGTGTAATCCTACTTGTAGATGCTCTTGAAGGTGTAATGACTCAAACTGAAACAAATATTAGATTAAGTTTAAATGAAAAATGTAAGCCAGTTCTATTTATTAACAAAGTAGATAGGCTCATTTCTGAACTAAGATTGGCACCAGTTGATGTTTTTCAAAAGATTGATGCTATTATCAACGGTGTAAATAAACTCATTAGAGATAGTGCACCTAAAGGTAAAGACTGGCAAGTCTCTTTCAAAGATGGTTCTGTTGCTGTAGGAAGTGCAAAAGATGGCTGGGCTTTCAATATGGCTACATTAATGAAATTAAAGATTAAACCTCAAGATGTCTTTGCTAAATATGAAGAAGATGATAAAGCTTGGTTAAGAACAAACTTGCCATTAGAAGAACCTCTTCTTGAGATGGTTATTTTACACCTTCCAAATCCAGTTGAAGGACAGAAGCTAAAAATTCCAGCTATTTGGGATGGAGATATCGAAACTCCTGAAGGTAAAGCTTTGATGAACTGTGATAGAAATGGACCTTTGATGGGTATGATAACTAAAATTTTCATTGAACCCAAATCAAAGCGGCCTACTTTAATTGGTAGAGTATTTTCAGGAACACTCAAAAGTTCAGATACATTATATTTGATGGGTAAAAAAACAACTAGCAGAATCAAACGTTTAGGTGTAATGGAAATCACTGACATTCTTGATGTCGATGAAATTCCTGCAGGCAATCTATTTGCTATTTATGGTTTTATCACTCCAGCAGGAGAGACCTTTGTCAGAGAAGGCAAGGAAGAACACTTAACTCCTTTTGAAGAAATTTCTTATGTAGCTGAACCGGTGGTAAGTAGAACTATCAAACCAAAAGATCCTCAAGATATCGCTAAACTTGGAGAGGTTGTTTCTAAATGGATTATGGCTGACCCAACTGCTACATTTCGACATGATCAAGAATCCAAAACATACGTTCTTTCAGGTATTGACCCTCTTCAAATAGAGATATTAGTGACAAGGATTGAAGAACAAGTTCCTATTGAGGTAAGTGATCCAATTATTGTATATAGAGAAGTCCCAACTAAACCTGGAATCAGTGTTCATGCAAAATCTCCAAATGGACACAACAGATTAATGGTTCATGTTGAACCTTTAGATGAAAAATCGTTTAAACTTATCAAATCAGGAAAAGTCCATAATGACCAAGACAGAAGAGAAAGAGCAAATATGCTTCATGAACAAGCAGAATGGGATTCTAAATTAGCTAGAAGGATATGGTATATCAAAGATACCAATGTATTGATAGATGCTACAACAGGTGTTCAGAGACTAGATAATATTAAAGCATATATCATTCAAATATTTCATGAATTCTGCGATGGAGCAACTCTGGCAAAGGAACCTTTAATGGGAACACGATTTATCATTACAGATGCAACTGTCCACGTTGATCCAGCTCATACTGGATTTAGTGAAATATTCCAGATGAGTTTAGCTGCTTTTCATACAACTTTCCTAACTAGTGATCCTCATCTTCTTGAACCTATATTAATCATAGATATCAAAGTACCTTCAGATTTTGTAGGTAACATGTCTAAAGTAATTACTCAAAATAGAGGAATAATTCTAGACATGATTCAAGAAGGAGAAAATACAAGAATTAAAGGTAAAATACCTACAGCTGAAACAATTGATCTAGCAGATGAGATCAGAGGAAACAGCTCAGGAAAAGCATTCTTTGGTTATGAATTCACAGGATTTGAACCAGTACCAACAAATCTTGAAGCTGAAATAATAGAATCAATTAGAGTTCGAAAAGAACTATCACCTCAAGTTCCTGATGTATCTAACTGGGAAAGGTTCATGTATAAAAGAACCTAATTCTCTTTTCTTTATTTTCATTTTATTTTTATAATTTGCACTACTGTTAAGTAGTCACCTTCTTAATAGGATACACTTGCAAGAAGGACCTTATTGTTTCCAGTGGAAAAAATTCTTTGCAAAATAATGAAAAATAGAAAAAGGAAAGGAAAAATGAGTGAGAGGGCATCACTCTTCAATGTCGTCCCCAAATTCTTCTGAAAGTTGTTCATAGAACAATTCTTCTTCCGATATTGGTTCTATTTCTCCTTCAGTTATTATACCAGGAAGTTCTTCTTCAAAGAATTCTTCTTCCTCCAATGTTGATTCTAAAGATTCTTCAAAACGTTTTGAGAATCTCTCTTGGATATAACCAATCAAAGAAGTAAGTAGCAGAATAATAACAACTATCGGAATGAGTAGTAACACAACACCTTCTGGTTGTAACATTTCTAATGAATTGTAGATTGGAGCAGGATATCTCAAAACAAATAGTAAAACATCAGGATTGAGTATGGCATATAATCCTGCTAACATAATAAGAACTCTGAAGATAACTGAAGTTAGAACATAAACTATTGTCATAAGTGGTTTAACAGAAACTTCAGCACCAACTAGTTTTTCATCCACTCTAGGATCACTGTGTATCAATCCATCATGATACCTTTGTAATCTAGATGTTAGTTTATCTCTTTGTCCTCCAGGACGAGAGAATAAGGAATCTGAAGCCTTTTCTAAGAAATAAGTCATCCCTGCAACACCAAATTTACGAGCAATAGCACTACCTGTACTACCTATAGATTTGGTAGCTTGCTTTTCTTCTTTTTCTCCAGCTTCTTTCGTTTCCTCTGTTTCTGTGAACGTAACTGGAGTAGCTTTCGTAACGCCAAGTCTAAATTGATCTAAACGATTTAGTGCTCTCAAAACTCTTTGTTGTCTGCTTTGCGTTGGATTCAGCAATTGTGAGATGTATGATATCTGTAAAGCAATTTCCAGAAATAGATATGAAGCGAGTGCTATTAGTACTACACTATTTGAGAAGAGTTCTCCAATATTCTTTGTTGGAGAAAATCGGAAACTTGAACCGAATAATAATTGAACACTTCCTTGGAATACTATTACTTGAATACTAACAAAAGCAGCTGCAGCTGAACGCATATCTGCTCTAAATAGGAATGCTGCTAAAGATATGATAAGCAACACTATGAAAAACAGCATAAGTGACGCTCTATTTGCTATACGTAAAGGTTGTAATATCTCTGGACTGAATAAGTATGCAAATGATGAAAACATATCTAAAGCTTCTGTACCAAACAGTAAATTACTATTCACTCCTGAAGGAGGACTTATACTACCAAACAGATCCCCTGTTAGAAACGCTTTAGCTCCTAATAAAATACCAGTAGCATCATCACCCAAGAACGCAACAAAGATCATCAGAGGTGCAGTAAAGATGATAATAGCTATTAATTCAATCAAGATGAAGATAAACGAGAGAGAATCAATAAAATAACCCTCGGGAAATTTCGCGGGATCATCGAAAGCTATGATTGTAAAGAGCTGTATTAATACCCAAGCTATCGCACCAATTGCTAATAATCTTCCAATTGTATGAGTAATTAATGTTTGGGTTCGAGCCCCCTTAATCCTTCTTTGAACACCTCTTATTCCAAGGTTAATAATTCTTGTATCTGATAATGATTCCATTTTCTTCACCCTTGTCTTTGCATCCTATTAAATTGAGCCATTACTGTTGGCAAAAAGTCATCTGGTCCTACAGAAATTGATACAGCATCATATCTGCGAAGCATTTTAAACATGTTCTGTCGCTCTCCTAATTGTTTCTCAACCATTGCATAACCTATCATCTGTTCCAAAGGAGAAAGCTGTTGAGATACAATCTCAAACCAAGGTCCAAAAGGAGACAATAAAGTAATATTATGCTTTCTAGCTCGAGCACGTCGAACTGCTTGGACCATTTTCTCTGGATGAGACTCAAGGTCAGTTAAAATAATAAGATAAGAAGAACGCTTAACTCGTTGGAGCACATATTCTATAGCACTCTCAAGGTTAGATTCACCTTCTGGTTTAGTATGGGCTAAAACTTCAAGAAACTGGAATAAACGGGTTCGAGTAGAAGTGATATCAACCCAATTCTTAACTTTATCACCATAAACACATAAACCGACAAGATCTCGTTTCTCAAATGCCAAATGGATAAGAAGTACAGCACTACGGATAGCATACTCAAGTTTAGTATTTCGAGGTAAACCGGCACCCATACTAGCAGAAGAATCTACCATGATAATGAGACGGATATTCTCTTCAGATTCGAATTCACGAACCATCATTTTACCAGAACGAGAGAAAGCTTTCCAATCAATGAATTTGAAAGCATCACCAGTTTGATACTTCCTAATACCCCAGAATTCAGTACCCATACCTTTGAGTTTTGTTCTGTGTACTCCAAAAAGTAAACCAAGTTGTCTTTTCTTTCCAACCATCTCTAGTTTCTTTATATCTTCATAACTTGGATAAACTAGTATTTCTGTTTTAGACTTGATTTTTCCTTCTGTTGCATAGAATCCCATTCTATCTCTTATAATAACTTTTGTTGGACCTATCTCAAATAATCCTCTAATTGGAATTCGTACAACATATCCATAACTTATAGTCTGTCTGGGATTTAGTTGTGTTACAATGAAATTTTCTCCTAATACTAGGTCAAAAACCTCAGGTATTGCATCATATATTTCAATTGAAGGTAATTGGTTTACAGATTTGTTTCTTACAGTAACTTCAATATATACATAATCTCCTGCAAATGCTTTTGGTTTTGATACTCGTCGTTTTATTTCAATTGATTTTGGATTGGATCCCAATCTATAGAAAGGTAGTCCCAATAGAACGGAGAATATTAACATTACTCCACCTATTATAAAGAACCAGACCAAGGTTCCTGCTCTATCCATATAGAAATGAAGGAAATCCATTACTCCAAACCCTTGAGCTTCTCCTGGATCAACATAGGTATCGTTTGCTTGTGGATTGAATCCGAACGAGTCGAACATAACGTTGATTGATAAATATCCGGCTAGAGCAAAGCCTACGCTAATCATGATGATTCCAGCAAATACCAACCATCCTCCACGGCGTGTAAACACTATTTCCACCTATTTCTCTTTTAAATCTACACAGGCACTGGTAGGTTTCTCAATATTTCATTGACAACCATTGTACCTGTTGTTCCTTCTAACTCTGCTTCTGGTTTCATTTGCAACCTATGTGCTGTAGCTACTCTTGCTATTCTCTTAACATCATCAGGAATAACATAGTCTCTACCTCTCATAGCTGCAACTGATTTTGCAGAACTCAATAAAGCAATACTACATCGTGGACTTCCTCCAAGTTGCAATCTGGAATCTCTCCTTGTAGCTACTACAACTTCTTTGATGTACTCCATTATATCTTCATGGATATAGATCTTGGTTTCAACAGTTTCTTTCATTTTGACAATTGTCATCGGAGTTGTGACTCTTCTAACAGTTTGTCGAATTTGTCTATGCTTAAGTCTGATGATTTCCATTTCCTCCTCTGGGGAAGGAAGATCGACTAGAAGCTTAAACATGAATCTATCCACCTGAGCTTCTGGTAGAGGATAAGTTCCCTCTTGCTCAATTGGATTCTGTGTAGCGATAACCAAGAACGGATCTTCGAGTTTGAAGGTTGTACCTTCTACTGTAACTTGTTTTTCTGCCATTGCTTCTAATAGAGCAGCTTGTGTTTTTGGAGGACTTCTGTTAATTTCGTCTGCTAGAAGAATGTTGGTAAATATAGGTCCTTTTCTCATTTTGAATGTTCCTGCTTTAGGATCATAAATGGTGGTACCTACAACATCAGATGGTAATAGATCTGGTGTAAACTGAACACGTTTAAACTCACATCCTAGAGTTTGTGCAAAGGTCTTCGCCATCACTGTTTTTGCTATACCTGGAACACCTTCTAAAAGACAATGTCCTCCTGCCAATAGAGATATGAACATATCTTCAAGAATATCCAATTTGCCAATAATGACTCTTTTCAATTCGCTGTAGATTTCGTCCCATACTCTCTTGATATCTTTTGGAGTAACCACTGCTTCTGTAGCTGCTTTTGTTTTTCCTTTTTCTTCTTGTTTTTCTTCACTCATTTTTTTTCACATTTCCTTTACCTTGCTTTTGGTAATCTATCAATTAAATCTCTAATAAATGTCATATACTGCATGAATAGATATTCGGGTAGAATTTTTGGTCTAGCCAGATAATTATCTATTCTAATTAATGTATCAAGCAGATTCTTATACTCTAGAGAAGAGTCTCTCTCAGTAAAGTATGCTGCTATTTCTTCTGGTGTAGACATTGATTGTTTTGTTACTTTTCTTAAACTTCGAATCAATGTCCTATAAATCAATCCCACTGCTTCACTATAAGCACCTGTTTCTACAATTCTTCTTATTTCTCTTTCAAATCTGGATTTTCCTTTTTCTCCTCTATATTTAGTCCAAAGAATTGGAGATAATCTTGTTTTCTTAGGAATGAGTCTATATCCTAGAACAGCAAAGATTATTGGTATAAATGGAGAATAAAGTGGGAACATTGACATTTCTGTCAAGAACCTCATAATAGTCATTGAATAAACAGAAGCACTATAGAATTTTTGATGAGTATGACCTTCATCAAATATAATTGGTGCTGATCTAGCACTGCCAGTTACGTTCAAATCTGCTGTCAGATAATCAAAAAGATTCAAACTGAATTGTAAATTATCATTTGCTGAAGTTTGATCTATCCATTTGTTGATAAATATATCAGGGTCTCCAATCATAACTATCTTCCCTGAGCCAATGGGAAGAGTCATTATTGGTGCAAACATCACGCCACCCCATTCATCCGCATCTGGTGTTGCTGTACCTTCTTTTGCTGATTGAAAATCTGATTCCATCCATGAAGATTCAGTTGTATAGAACGGTAAGAAAGGTAAGAATTGATTTTCTATTTCCATCCCAAACAACTCCAAAGTTACAGCTTGAAGTGGCATCCAATCTGTTCGATATGTTCTAACCACTTTAGTTCCCCCACTATCTAGATAAACTGGGTGGTGGACGGCTATGCTCAAAACTGTACCAAATTCCATTTGGAGACGATTTACACCACTAGTTAAGGGATTAGAAGGTTCCATATTTATCAGAACTGGTTGTGCTGGATTGGTGGTATAACTACCTGCATCCATAAGAACGGAACTATTAAAGGCAAATCCTCTGAGCATCCCTAACATCTCAAACATGAGAGCTTCCTCAGTAAGCCCATCTCCTCCACCTGTACCTAATCCAAACATTTCAAGAAGTGAAGGTAAACCTGCTGCTGCAGAAACCTCTTCCCAAGTGTTTAAGATGTTAAATAAAGGTTCGAAGATTTCAGCTCCCGTTCCATAATCATCCGCTACTATCAAACTACCACCTCTCGCTAAGAAAGTTATTAGCGAAATTGTATCAGTGGTTGAATATTGTGTAGCTGGACCCATGATTGCCAAAACTCCAGGTTCATACACCCTATTTAAAATGGATAAGGAAGACATTCCATTTGTTATATTAGTATAACCCTCACTTTGGAGCGCAACCCGTAAACTTGAGAGTCCATCCCAATTTTCGTTATATATGCTAAATTTCATCCCAGCTCTTCCTAAACCTACTATCCCTAGTAATATAGGCACCACTATAATCAAGAAAAGGATAGTCATCACTAGTGTATATTTAGTGAAATTAAAGTTCCTAAGCCTTTCTCTTAATTTTCTTCCTTGTTTTTGTTTGGGTTCTTGCTGGCTCAACTATTTCTACACCCTGTTCTCTTATACCTCTGAAACAGATATCTAATCTTTGAATTGCTTCTTGATAATCATCATATGAAATCTCAGCATCTGTATATCTAGCAATTTCAAATGAAGTGAGATATTCATCCATTACCTCACGTGAAATATTTGCTCTATCAGCTACTTGGAATCCAAATTCCCTACCTGTTTGGTAAGGAGCACGAGCTAATTCAAGAAGTCCATCAGCGATATTTGTTAAACCGCCAAAAGAAGCGATAACAGCTCCTTTATAGTCTTGTCTTTGCTCAAAAATTTTAACATCAGCCATAACTGATGTGAACATCTGATTCAAGGCTTTTACTTGTTTTCTTCTTTTAAAGAATCCGCCACTACGACTCAATTTTCATTTCACCTACTTCTATTTTATCTACTATTTTTAATAAAGCACGAACGCCTGAGTTGAAATCTTTCTCTGTGATCTCTTCATAACCGTAGCGTGCTTTTTCGAAATACAACAATAGAGTGTTGATGAGTTCGCTCTCAATCTTTCCTCTATATGCTAATAATCGTCCAAATTCTGTAGGAGTCTGACTCCTATACCTTGGTAGATCAAAAAATTCTCTACCAATCCCTTCCAAAACACTCCAGCTCTTTAACAAGCCATCTTTATATCTCCCTTCTAAACCATCTTTCTTAATATCCTCAATTATTTCTCTAAGATAATCTCTTAGTCTGCGTTTGAATGTTTGTTTTTTAGCGTAAGTCTGAATTGTGTGTCTGTTGAACCACAAAAATAAACCTGCCAGAATTACAACTAATCCACCAGCCACACCACCAATTATAGCTCCAAGATTAGGTATTCCTAATCCTCCACCAGATTCATTAAGAACACCTAACGAATTTGAAACAGAATCAGAATTACCAACACTATCCGTTGCGGTTACTGAATAGAGGAGAGCATAGGTACCAGAACGTGGAAAATTAAAACCACTTAAATCCACCTGAACTGTGAATACATCCGATGTCCCTACTCTTGTTAGTGCGACAGTAATATTATCATAATAAGTTGTATCACCCATTGTAATATCGAAACTTAGAACCACTGAATCCACAGTTGTCTGAGTATCTGTGATAGTGACATTAAAAGTAATTATAGTATTTGGATTGGCTACTGTTCCATTGTAAATTGGAGAAAATGGAGCAATATCAGGAGGAGTAGTATCTATAGCAGAAACATATACTGGGCCATAGAAACCTAACGGTGATTCATTAGGAATAGGTGCTGTATCCACTCCAATGTAATATACCCAATATTCGTAGTTATAATCCATATCAAGTGTGTAAGTATATTGATTTGTACCAGAAATGTGTGTCATTGAAACATTATTAATGTAATAATTTTCTGTAACATCAGTTATTGTGTTACGTCTATCAACTCTGATTTTTACTTCACTCATTCCAGTATATACGACACTATCATTCATATAAACGGTAATATCTACATAAGGATTAGTTGGATCTAGTGAAGTAGCAAAATTAGGTGTAGATTCTTCTACAGGGCCATAGACATCCCCGATACTATATGATGGAAGTGCAGGATAAGCAAAATCAGTACGATGAGCTATTGATGTATCGTACCACCAAGTAGGATTAGTTTGTAAACCTCCTCCAGCTGCAACACCATATCCGCTATAATCGTAAACGTAAATTCCAACACGTACTTCATATTGGTTGTAAATTGACCAAGTCGTTATTTGATCTTGATAAGTATTAGGACCAATATTTGTCATTGCGAAGAAATCAGCATATACATAAGTTTCCCCTATTGGATCCCATATACCATAAATAAGTGTCACATTTTGTATCCCAGAACCTACATCGCTAGCAACCACCGTGAGTGAAATATTATAATAAGGATCATGGGGAACCAGAAGATAAGGATCTGGTGAGAATATAACATCATCAATAGTTGGAGCGTTATTATCTGGACCAAAAACATTCACTGTTAGAGTAATTGTTGGAGGTGAAGGCATAGCTCCTCCTGTTGCGATCAAATCGCCAACAAATGCTTCGTAAGATTGAAATGATGCTGCTAATAAATTGGTGTATGTCCAATCAACATAATTCACACCTGCTGTAACGATTTGATTAGCTGTACTACCAGCAAAGGTGATCGATATTTCTGCACCTATTGGATTTCTACCTGATTGATCAACTGCTGTTAATCTATAATACTCGCTAGAAATAGAGAAGGAATCCCAGAAGGATGTATTCCATTCATTTGTTGAAGGTGTAGAAACTACTGTTCCATTTAGATGATATAATGTAAGCGTAAGTGAGTGATAAATATTGAATGAATCACTATCTGAAGGACTCCCTGGAGCATAATATTTGTAGGTTCCTCCATCCTCGAACAATGCTGTTATTACTATTGTCTCAAAATCGTTCTGTATAACATATGAAGGAACAATTTTTGTAACATCTTCCGATCCTGTTGCAGTTACAATTTCCTCTGTTCCGATTCCGGGGAAGAGCAATTGAAATCTTGAAGCTATAGCAAGATTATTGTTGACATCTCTTATTTCCACATTAAAACCTAAAGACATACTTGTAGTATAGAAGATAGAATTGTCATCAAGAGTAAGAGTAACAGAACCGATGTCCACTGCTAAGATTGTAGTTAATGTATCATTTGTGAACCTTGCAGGATAAAAGTCACTATCATAAAATCGGAATAGGATAGAAATTCCTTGTGTTATATCTGTGTAAACTGTCGGGTCAAAATAAATACTAAAAGTAATTTCTCCACCGACTGTTATATTAGAGTGACTGAGAGTTGTGGAAGTTCCATATCTAATGTAGATATCTATATCGTAACCTGACACTAAACCAGCTGATGAAGAAAGGTTAGCATAAAAATCTACAGTTGTTCCCATTTGAATCTCTTGAGGACCTTTAAGATATGTGCCAGTAAAATCAAAATATGCATCAACTACAAGAGTTTCTTCAGTTTGATACATAAATTTAGCAGTATTAATAATATAATCTTCACTTGCTACATTTGAATTATTTTCTACAAAGAAGTTAATCCCCAGTTGTGTGATATCATAAGTAGCGTTATAATAAACTGTGTCTTCTGCTGGTCCTGGAGCAGTTGCACTGTAAATATGCTGATTTAGTATAGAAAAAACATGAGTACCAGTATGATCTTTAGTGTTATCTGTCACCCAATCAATTTCTAAATCATAATTTGTACCAGAAGTTTGAACTGTGGTTCCATTATCATATACAACTCTTGTTGTGAAAGAATAAGGATTACTTGGATTTGTCACTACAGCAACATGCTGAATGTCCATCTGCCCAAAGAAGGTAATATTTTTAGCTCCCGGTGTTCCAGCTAATCTTTCAGCTGAAGAACCATTAAACCAAGTAAGGATATTAATGTCTCCGATTTTGGAAAATGGACTAGAAGATAAGGTTGAGGTTACTAAGTCTATTGAGAAAAGACCATTTGCATCAGTTATATCAGAACCGACTTCATATTGGCCATTACCAAAATAAAAAGCCTGATTTGCTTGATATTGGCTTTTTGTAACATTATAATATAAATAAACAGTCTCACCATCCCATTCACGTCCCAATATTCCTCCCCATAACCTACCTTCAACTGATATAGTTGTACCTCTTACATATTTATCTTCAGGTGCTGATGGGTAAAAATCTTGTTTTACACCTATTTCTTGGTCAAGATAATTTCCATCTTTATCTTTTACTCTAAACTTTAAATCTTCAAATACTGGTGTTCTTGCTTCAAGAGCAATTTCATCAACTTCAGGTTGATTTTGAGATGTTTCAACATCACTTAGAACTTCAGATTCTTGACCTCGTTTTAGCATGTCAATGACATATTGTGGTACAGAAGATCTATTCTGTACATCATTGATTTGGATATTTTCATCTTTTTTGTTAGAAGTAACATCAGCTGCAATTTGAGCATAACTGCTAGAAAGTAAGCAGACAAAGATAAAGATTGCACAAAGAATCTTAAGTTGCTTTAACTTCACATTAACACCTCATATATTTCCAGTTTTAATCGATTAAATATAATAGAGAAATTATCAAATAAGGTAAATATTTCAACCTTTAAATCTAAACCTGATTCAGTAGGAACAACATTTTCTATGCCATTTACAAAGGAAAGTAATGCTGGTACATCAGCTATAATGATTTCTGCAGAGATGTTCCATGTATCCAAGTAAAAGACCAGAACATAATATATTCCAGGATATAATCCAGAAACATCAATTGTGAGTGTATCATTAAACATTCCAACTCCATCAGTGAAGTCACTAAGGAGTAATGATGTATAACTATCAGCTGTTAAATCAGCTTCCAATGCTGTTCTACTTGTTTTTGTAGCTCCATCATAGACATCTTTTGGAACAAACCAGATATCTATAGCTTCATTTGTAATGGGTTCAGGAGTACCGCCTGTCGGATCTAGGTAGAGATAGAAATCTAAATCTGTAACAAAGGTATCTCCTTCAAGGTCTTTATTGAAGAAATCATCACTAATATCAATTGTGGATTTCTTGCTATCTTCATATACTAAAATCGTAACCGTATAATTTTGTCCATATCTCGCAACTATATAATAGGTCGTTGAGACCGAACAATTTTCAAAGAAATCAAAACCTGCAGATTGCGTTGCAAGAGCTGAACCTCCTGTACTGTTTGTTTCTGCTCTACCCTCACCATGTGGTGTAAGGCTTAAAAGATTCATTGGATCAGCAATAATAGCTTGCATTTGTGCGTCATCGAGAATGTAATAAGTTACTAACCTGTTTGGTAGTGGTGTTGTGTGAGCTACGTCTTCGTATAATATTGTGGAAATCGTATAATTTACTCCTCTTTGAAGTATGTAAAAATCAGCTACTCCTACTGGTGGAGGATAAGGATTCAGCATAACTTGTTTATTCGCATCGATATAAATATTCGTAAGATATCCATCTGGTGCAACTATGAAACCCGTAGCATTCAGCGACGATAACGTTGCATATGCTATTAAGACAAAGACTGTAGAGTTATCACTTGGTATATACATAGGATAAAGAAGTGGATCCAATACCGTAAAGTATTCTGCTCTACCCGTTGCTTGAGTAGAAATTACACCTAATTCTACTGCTTGTTCTAAGAGTTGCGCTGGATTAGATTGATAAGTGTAATAATCTTCTAGAGTGAGTGTTTTGAATGTTACTTGTGTTCCTTCAACTGGTGAGCCATCAGATGTAACATCTGCTCTAAAAGTATAGTTGGTTCCATAATCAGTAACATAAAGTCGTTCTCCTCCAATCAATTGATTTGAAACAGGGAAATAGAGTGGAGGTTCATTTAAGATAGAGAGATCAAGATCATATGAAGTGTAAAGAGTATTATCACAATAAATGTAATTTCCACCATCATAATATGGTCCCATTTGGAATTGACCCCACTGATAAACATAATTTCCACCACCCAAATCAATAGGAACTAAAGCTTCAATCCATGCATAGAAATTAGCTAATTTAAGCATCCTATCATTGGGATCTCCACCTATTTCATCTCCTAAAGCAAATCCAAAAACTGGTCTGCAAGGGATGTTGTTTAATCGTAAAGTCATAGTCGCTAGTGTAAGATAACCAGAAAGCGATCTATCTAAACCTTGTACAACAAGCTCTGCTCTGTCTTGTCCTCCATTGTCTGAATCAGCAGAAAGAGGCATTCCAAAGTCGGTAAGAATCTTTTCTAAAATATAGGTTATTTGTTGATAATAATCACTACCGCTATCTAGACCTGTATGTACAAGATCACTAGCATAAGCTGCAACATTTGGCGAGATTGTTGTATAACTTGCTGGTTTTTGCAAAAAACGTGCATAGGTTGTATTGAAAGAGCTGCTTACAAATGGTGCTGC
>Ga0315550_1000082_pt1 | contig 56191 bp, 56 predicted proteins | sample SalMarSW160190MG_2_FD_203100 | JGI IMG/M metagenome (GOLD analysis project Ga0315550, IMG submission 203100) | Salt marsh sediment microbial communities from the Plum Island Ecosystem LTER, Massachusetts, United States - Salt Marsh Sediment SW1601-90 ...
AATGATGAAAAATGGGAAAATCTCTGTGTTGCTGATGCTGTGAGAATGTCAGTAAGTATTCCTATTATCTTCAAACCTGTAGTTTTTGGGATTAAGAATAACAAGTTTACTTCTGCTTTAGAGGATACTCCTAAAAGTTACATCGTTGATGGAGGTTTAGGTAATTCATTTCCTTTTCATGTTTTTGATGAACCGGGTAAAGATAAACTTAATCCTCATGTGTTAGGTTTTAATCTTCAATTCTACCGTCCTTTCACTGAAGGTGATACAACATTTTTTGGTTTCTTAGAAAATATCTTTCTAGCACTATTAAGATTAACGACAGAAGCCCAGTTCAAACATCCAGAAGAAAGAGATCAAGCTATAGAAGTCGAATCTAAGGAACTAGGAGTGCTAGATTTTAAATTTGAGGAATTACCACAAGAATTAATCGCAAGAGTGAAAAAGACAACTTTAGATTATTTCAAAAAATAAGAAGAAATAAGATTAGATTCGAAATCAAATTTATATAAAACCTTAATCTTTTTCTTTAACATGTCATTCTTCAAGAAATATCTAGTTGGAGATTTCTCTCTGATTATTTTATTTTCAGTTATTTTCTTATTCTTTCTTCAAACTCTTTCTGATCTAGTTGAAAGAATTTACTCTTATGCTCTATTAAATCTAGAACCTGATGAAAACATTTTAGGATTGTTGTTTTTGTTATCACCATTAGTACTACTTGCTTTTTGGAAAAAAATACCTGAAATAGCTTTACTAATCTCAGGAGAGATCATTATTATTTCTAGACTTATTGAACCTATAGTTTTTGGGATATGGATTTATATTTTTGCAGGTTTAGCTGTTGGTAGTTTTCTTATATTCTTTCCAGGAATTATAATTGAAATCAAAGATAAAGAACAAAAGATTGGATTGGATTTAGGTATTGGATTAGCTTTTGCAGTTGGTTTATCTATTCTCTTTAGAGTCGCTGGAGTATCAAAAGATATTTCTCAATATAAGTGGTTTCAGATTATTGGATGGGTTTTAGGTATTGTTGCAGCTCTTATTCTAATAGGATTGTTTTCTAAAATAAAAACTAAAAAGGAGGAAACATCCAAAACTTCTGAACAAGTAATTAAATTCAGCTTTTGGAAAATACTTGGTTTATCTTTGGGGATATTTAGTATATTCATCACGTTGTGGTTTACCTTCATGAGCCCGACAGTGATTTCAAGATGGACTGAGGGGAACTATATTGGTATAGTAATTGGGATATTACTTATGCTTGGTATTTTTATAGGCTTGAACCTTTGGAAACCTGATTTAATTAATAAACTTAAACCATTAGTACTCTGGATTTGGAACAGTTTATTTGCCTTATCTATGACTTTAACTGTGCTTGCTCATCAGATATTCTTTCCAACAGATTCAAGTAGTTATCCTCTTTTAGCTCCTGTTACTGCTTGGTACCAACAAATTCCTTTAGTAATAATGATCATAACTTCACCAATTTTGTATATAGATTTCATTCTTCTTACTAAAGAAATATCAAAACTTAGACCTACTCCTATAAAGATGGGAGGAAGTTTTGTGATTGGAGGTATTTTCATTGTAATAATGGTCTTTATGCAGATTCTTCCAAATGTATGGGGATATTTAGAACCTATAAGTACAGGATTTCGAGACATGTATTGGTTAGCGTTCTTTATACCTGGAGTAATAATTACTTTAAGTATTTTACCAATCAAGAAAGCTACATTATCATTTAAAGCAATACCAAAGAAAATCAATACAAAAATTATTGTTTCAGCTATTTTTGGAATAATTTTCATCGGAACAATTGTAGGAGCAGTATTGACTAAACCTAGTCCTAACTATTCTGCTTCAGGTAAAACCTCTTTGATTATTATGACTTATAATATTCAACAAGGCGTTAATATCTCAGGAGACTGGAATTTCGATGAACAACTTAAATTGATTAAAGCAGTTAATCCTGATATCCTTGGACTCCAAGAATGTGATTCAGATAGAATATCTTGTGGAAATCTAGACGTTGTTAGATACTTTGCATCTAGACTAAACATGTATTCTTACTATGGTCCTAAAACGGTAACTAATACTTACGGTTGTGCCATTTTGTCTAAATATCAGATATTAAATCCTTTTTCGTTCTTTGCAGTTAGTGATACAGAACAGATCGGTTCAGCACAAGCACAAATTACAGTGGGAACGACAGAATTTAATGTGGCGGTTAACCATCCTGCTGGAGACTCAACTCAAGTAAGAATAGATCAGAATCTAGAGATGCTTGAAATGGTGAATGGATTATCTCATGTTATTTTTATGGGAGATTTTAATTTTAGACCTTATACCCAAATGTATAACGATACAATTGCAGCTGGATTAGTAGACTCATACGCATCTGTTCATGGTTCCCCAGCTTTAGATAACATTGATCACATATTTTTGAGTTCGGGAACTACAGTAATTAGTTCACAGTATATCGAAGAAGGGCAATCAGACCATCCAGCTTACTGGATAGAGATTGTTCTCTAAAATTTTTTTATTTTTCTTTCTTCTTTTTGACTAATATCACTCTTTTTTTTATTTCCATTACTTCAAATTTTCCGCTTTTAGTGATTTGATTAAGGTACTTTTCCATGGGTCTACCCGATTTTTGAATCGACATTAAACCTCCAGGTTTTAATATACGATACATTTCTTTCACTAATTCATCAATGATTGCTGTTAGGTTGTGAAAAACTCCAAAGAAGAATGCTACATCTATACTGTTATCATCTAAAGAAGTCTGAAGCACATTTTCTAATTTTATTTCAATATTGTTCTTATCCATTTTCTCAATCTTTCTTTTAACTTTCTTAACGAAAATAGGATTGATTTCAATTGCGTAAATGAATCCATCTTTTCCAACGATATCAGCTGCTGGAATTGTGAAAAAACCTGGACCGAATCCGACTTCTAAAACTTTATCTCCTTTTTTCAAACCCGCTGAAACCAACATTTCAGTAGGATCAACAAATAAGCTGTAAAGATATTTATGCATAAGAGTTATGGATGCTGCTTCTACACGATCATGTAATGACATTTTATTCGTCTTGTTCAGTAGTTTTCCACATATTTTAACCTATGCAAAAAACTATTTTTAGATTGAAGAAACAGAAAAAATGTGGTTGAACAAAATAAAATTTCAGTTTTTATCATTTATAACCTCTAGAATAGTTTCCTTTACATTTGTAGATATTCGTTTTATTCGCTTTTCTTCATGTGCATATTTACTAAAAAGAATATGAAAATGGAACTTGTTTCTCATGGTGTAAACAACAGCAACTATGACATTAATAGGAAAAGATAGTCCACCATAAAAAGATTCTATTGGAAGTTTTTCAGTATCAAACACTGGTCCTAATTCATCTAGAGGTCCAAGATTAGTTATTGTAAATGGTTTTTGGTTTGATACAACATCTATAAGAATTGGTCCGAGTTCTCTTAAGGTGTCTACAGGGACATTTTTATGAACATACTTATGAATCCAAAAAGCTCTCTTGATATTTAGTTCATGAGCAAGTTTCTTCTGGTATTTTCTTACGTTTTTCCAAAAGGACTTATTCTTCCTATATCTCATTCTTACCAGAGCAGCTCCAGCATATAAATCAAAAGATTCTCCAACATCTATAGCCAATTTTTCCCGTAGATTGACAGTATTATTGATAGCTGAGAGATATGGTAAGAATGCTGTACTTACAGCACTATGAACAGTTACTTTATTTTTTTTACATACTTTGAGAAAAGAATCTGTTTGTTTTTCAGTCAATGACCAAGAAATAAAATTTAAATCACCTTTTCTATTATTGAGAGTGTTTTTTATTCTCTTTGAACCTAAACTCAATATGTACCTCAAAAATTGAATAATTTTGAACAATACTAGAACTAATTTAGTTTTAATTGCAGTGTTTGGAATCTTCTTTCTAACTTCTCTTGGAAAAAAATCACCTTTATACAAAGAAGCATCAAGTTTTTTTACTTCATCATCTGGATTAGATAAGAAATGAACTAAATCTCTAACTAGATAAACCATAGATAGACCATCAGCGAGTATATGCTGAGCACACAATATTAAGTCTGATCTATCCTTCGAACTGAGATAAGTTACTCTGAACAAAGGGAGATCCTTACTGTTCAAATCAAAAGGTTTGTTTAGATGTTCAACTGCAAACTTTTTTGTATATTCTTCATTTCGATAATCTTGAAAATTAATAGGAATAGCACCTACATCTTTTGAAGTTAACCCTATTTTTCCATCTTCACTTTTAATAATCCTTACTTTGAGTAGAGGATGCCTAACTTGAATTTTCTTGAAAGCGAGAATAAGCTCGTCTTGAGAGACTCTGCCTGAAATATGGAGAGTTACTACAATGTTGTAAGGTTGACCAGCAGCGTAATTAAGATACTCTATATCGTGAAGAGGACGAATCATTATTAATATAGGATATAATAGATATTTCTTTTTTTCCCTTGATATACAGTATTTTGCATAAAATATATAAACACCAAACTTTCAATAATTTCGTCACAAAATATAGGTGAAAACATGGTTTTATTGTTAATAAGCGGTATCTATGCAATCGTTTTGGGTCTTGGAATAATTGGATTATGGATTATGTTACTAGCAACTAGGCAAGTACCAGAATTAAAAACTGAAAAAATCGAAATAATTTTTCATATTACAGTAGAAAGTGTTATGGGAATTTTAAGTTTAGTAAGTGGAATTCTCCTGCTATTTAATCTAAACTGGGCAGTCTATCTTTTTATCTTGGCAATGGGTTTGGTAACCTATGCAGTAATTAATTCAGCAGGTTATTATGCTCAAAAGAAAGAATTAGCATTTGTAATAATGTTTGCAGTAATTTTAACAGTATCAACAACTTTAGTTATTTTGAATATGATTTCAATTTAAGAATTAGAAAACATAAAAAAACTTACTAACAGTAGCAAAATTGTTGCAAAAATGTATTTAGCTACTTTTTATATCATTTGAAAATATTAGTGTATTGAAGCTTATGGGTAAAAGGTATTGCTTTTTTTGTAGAGACTGTGAATTAAGATTAACCTTATTTGATGATGTCGGAAAAAATTCTCAAAATCGAATAGCTAACTATTATTGTCCCACTTGTGAAAAAATTGTCTACCATGATACATGTTTAACTTGTAATACTAAACTCAGCTTAATAGTAGATATACCGGAAAGTATTCTCCAAGGAGTTGAAGAGCGAGCACAGAATGGAGAATGTCCAAGATGCAAAAATGATCGAACGATTGTTGTTTTTCTTGGAGAATGGGAATAAGTTTTATAATTGTTCCAATAATCCAATTCCCATGAAATATAACCAAGTTACTGATAATGTTACTCAATTACAAATTGCTCAAGGTTCCAACATTGTATGTATTTCATTAGAGGATGAACTTATTTTCATCGACACAGGATTAAATACCATTGTTGCCAATGATTTTAGAAAACAAATGGAACAAAAATACCAGAAAAAAGCAAGTATGCTATTGATAACGCATGCCCATATTGACCATTTTCTCGGTATGAAAGCATTTTCTGATTGTACGATCGTAGCAGCTGAAGCAGCACAACAAAGATTTTCTAGATTTGTCGGTTTACAATTTACGGATGAAATAATAGAAAATATGAGTAAAATATTTCCATCCATAAAAACGGCAGTTACTGTGGCTAAAATATCTAAACCTCATTTATGGGTAAAAGAGAGAAAACCTTTTGGACCTAATGAGGAAATTTTATTCGAAGTTAAAGGAGGTCATTCTAGTTGCTCCTCAACGATTTTTTACAAATCTGACAAAATTCTTATGGTTGGAGATTTAATCCAAGCTAAAGTATGTCCATATTTTGGAGAACCTGATACTGACATGAACAAATGGATTCAAGCGTTGAAAGAATGGAATAACCAAGATATAGATTACATTCTGCCTGGTCATGGAGGAATTTTAAACAAAGATTACGCTCAATCTGTTCTGGAGTTTTTTGAAAAAATAATCAAAGAACTACGAAAATTTAAGAAGGAAGGTTTATCAGAAGAAGAACTATTGAAACAACCAGTTTTTTCCAAAGGATACTGGCCAGAGAATGCGATTAGAAAACCTGCATATAATTATAGCTTACTGAATTTATATAGACAATTAGAATGAAGGGAAAGCTTTGAATAGAATCGTAGTAATTGGAAATTCAGCATCTGGTAAATCAACTCTCTCAATGAAAATAAAAGGAATACTCGATATTCCAGTCTATCATCTTGATAAAATCCTATGGAAACCAGGATGGGAAAGAACGCCAGAAAATGAATTCAGAGAAGAACACGAAAAAATCCTAAATTCAGAGAAATGGATAATTGATGGAGTTGCTTACAAATCAACACTAGAAGAAAGATTTTCTAAAGCTGATGCAATAATATTTTTAGATATACCTTTAGAAATCTGTAAAGAAAGAGCACTTCAACGAATGCATGAAGATTTAGAAAGACCAAATCCATATGTTTCTGAAGGATGCCCGTATCCTCTAGAATTAGTCGATGAACAAAACAAAACTATCGAACTTTTTCATAATGAATATAGAGAATTTATACTAGGGCTATTAAATAAGTACAAAAAAAATAGATATGTTAAGTATCTAAAAGATGAAGAAGATACAAAAAGATTACTTGAAGACCTAAGAAATTATTGATACATTTCTTCTAGTTTTTCCATTGACAATTGGTTGACCAACCATGTAAAAGCCTCAATTACTCCAAAACCAGTTAAAGCGCTACAATCAAAGACAGCAAAGGTTCGATCTTTCATATCAAGATGCAAATTAAGCAACTGAATTAGCATTGGAGCTTGTATAGCAGCTGGAAGGTCTTGTTTATTGGCTAGAATTAAAGCAGGAACTCCTACTAAGTAGGGATTATTAATTAGATGAATACGAAGAATATCTCGAGCTTCAGGTAAACGTTCGATGTCAGCAGCATCTATTACAAATATAACAGCTGAGCTGCCTGGATAATGTATATCCCAAAGAAATCGAAATTGCTCTTGTCCTGCTACATCAATTGTAGTGATATCCCACCCATCAAAATTTATTGTATCAATATTTTGCCCTATGGTAGGAGTAATACCTTCAAAAAAATCACCTGTATTAACATACTTTGTTAAAGTGGTTTTACCTGCAGCATCGAGTCCAAGAATCAGAATTTTAGCTTTTTTTTCAGTTTTTAATTTCCTCATTAACCATCGGGAAAAATTGGACATAAAGCTCATTTTGATTCTCCGTTCTACTGCAATAATCGTCTAAAGATGACTCTTATTTAGCAGTTTGAATGTTATTATATTTTTAATATTGTTTTTAAAACTACTGTTGGTTTAACAAGATAAATGGTAAAAGTGGTGAATATAGAGTTCTATTTTTTTATCTTATCAATTAGCTGAGCATAATCCTTAGAATTTGCTACCAATTCAACTAAACTTAACATTTGAATTTCTGACACTACTTCATCTAATGACAGATTATCTACTAACTCTACAAATTTTTCCGATTTTTCTCCGAAGAGCACATCAGTAATCTTCTTAGTACTCGTAATCAAAAGATTAGAAAATTCTTCTACTTGTTTTAAATCAGGTGAAGTAATATCATAGACCAATCCTATCAAATTAGCTAAACTTTCAATGCAATGAGATTTTAAGCAACTCATTTTTTTATAGAAACCTTCTACAAAGAAGAATTTTGCAGTTCTAGCAAAAAGTTTCTCTGTCATAGGATTCTCTAATGAGACTCTCTTTCCAATAGGAGCAACAAAATCGACCTCAATTAGATCTTTAATGTACCTGTAAAGTGACTTATCAGAACGCTTTTTCTTTTCAATATACTCTTTCTTTTCTTTTTCTGATGTAATATCTTTTTGTTTTAGTTCCTTTAAAGCTACTTTTTCCATGTATTTGTTATAATCCTCCTCAATCTCCTTAACAGTCTTATAACCTTCCCTTAGTGACATAAGAATAGGAAAATACACTTGATTACCCATCATTTGTATTTGTTGTTCTTCGCTAACTAGTATCACTGGCTTTTGTTTAAAGTTTGGATCAAGTACATCTTGAGTTTCCATAAAGTACCCCTACATTTGCTTCTACTTTCTAATTTTAAAGCTTTCGCAAGCACTAATAAGTTTTCTCATAAGATAAGAAAGTTTATAAGTGTTTTTTAGAACCTTTCTCAATGTTTGAGAAAGCAAACACAAAAAAATAGTTTTAGGTGTTAATTATGGAATTCAAAAAATATAAAGAATCAAGATTGAAAGATCTTGGAGAATTAGTTAAAGATGTAGTCAAAGATTGGCCTCAAGATCCATGGTATCCATCTATGGAGCAGTTAAAACAAACCTACGAATCCAATGAAAATTTTACTCCAGAGACTAGACACTTCTTGTATGAGGGTGATAAATTAGTTGCTTTTCTAAGTAGTGCTTTGGAGGAAAAAGACGAAGAGGGTATTCAGTGGGGATCCATTCATATGCCATTTATCAGAAAAGGTTATGAAGAAGTAGAGTCTGAGCTTTTTGACAAAACAATAGGTTTACTAAAAGAAAAAGGAGCTCAAAAAATCCGAACATCCTCTAGACCTGAATATGGATATATCCCTGAACTCCTTGAAAAATGGGGATTCGATAAATCAGAAGCTGGTGGAAAACGAGCTATACTCAAGGCAAAGGATTTTGTTCCTAAAGATTATATTGAACCAGATTACTTTAAGGAACTTGATCTAAATAAAGATGAAGATTTGGATAAATTCAAGAAAGTCTATTTGAAAGCTCGAAAAGAGGTAAAGAAGGAAGATTTCGACAACACAATGAAAGCCTTCATAGAACAAGATTTAACCATTTCTTGCGTTTTAGCAGAGAAAGATGAAGTTCTCTCTTATGGTCTACTCTATAAATCAGGACAACCTAAGAGATCGTTCTTATCATCGATACCAATTTTTGATGAAGAAAAACCAGAAGTACTAAAAAAAGTATTGACCTATATGGCACATAAAGCTGTAGAAAAAGGATATGACGAAATCTATCATGCTTTAGTTGATGAAGAAAGAGAAGAGCTCTATAAGCAAATGAGGATAGAATTTACTCCTTCGTTTAGGTACGAACTCAAATTAGACTAAGCCAAGGATAAATTTCCTCTTCTTTTTCTTTTTTTATTTCTAGCAAAACACACAACCTTACAAACAAACTCAAGTTAAGTTTTCATAAATACTAGTATCAACTGGTATTTGATTATTATTTTTCTACAAATGTTTATAATTCTTCTAATCAAACTAGTTTAACTAAGGTATTAAAAATGATAACTAAAGCAGAATATGAAGAAAGAAGGATAAAATTACAAGATGAAGTTAATAAACAAAAACTTGATGCATTTTTGGTATCCTCTGAAGAAAGTATCTACTATCTAACAGGAGTCTCATATATCCCCTTTGAACGACCATTTTTCATCATTTTTTGGTCAAACGATAATCCTACATTTATTGTTCCTGCATTAGAAAAAGAACACATGAGGAACTCTGAACTTGGTGATGTTATTGATTATTGGGAATTTCCTTCTCCTTCTGGTATTGGATGGTCAGATAAGCTGATAAAGCTTCTTAATAAAACCGCCAAGTTAGGAGTTGAACCATCTTTACGTCTTGATATTGCTAAGATTCTTGATGATTTTTCTCCAAAGCCAATTCCACTAGTAGAAACTCTAAGATTAATTAAATCTGAAACTGAAATAAAAATGCTAAAACGAGCATCCCACTATGCAGATATTTTAATGAGTAAAATTATTTCAACAAGTTATTATGGTGCATCGGTTTTAGAGAGCTTCTCACAAGGGAGAGGAGTACAAGCTCAAGTATTGAAAGAAGGCAATTTTGAACCTCTAACCACAGATATTGTAGGAGCTACTTGGCCTGCGCCATTCAGTTCCCAACCACATGGAATTCCAGATATCAGTGATAAAATGGGTGAAGGTCCGTTAGTTACGATTAGTTCTGCAAGAGTGAATGGTTATGCTGCTGAAGTTGAAAGAACTTATTTTGTTAAAAAACCATCAGAAAAAAATAAGAAAATCTACCAAGACATGATGGATGCTAGAACTATAGGTTTTGAGAAGGTTAAACCAGGAGTAAAGTGTTCTGATTTAGATAAAGAAATTAAGAAGTACCTAAAAGACTTGGGACATGAAGATTATTTACTACATAGAACTGGTCATGGATTAGGATTAGGAGCACATGAAGGACCTTGGATAGCAGAAGGAAGTAAGGACGTTTTACAAGAAAATATGGTTATAAGCATTGAACCTGGAATATATATTCCTGAAATAGGAGGATTCCGACACTCGGATACAGTACTAATAACTAAGGAAGGGAATAAGTCCTTAACAAAATATCCTGATGATCTTCAATCCTTAACAATAACTTCCTTAAAACCATTGAAAAGGATTAAAGGAAAAATGGTAAGAAGCGTTATAGGTATTTGAATATGTATTCTACCTATTATTTCACCTTCTTTTTCTTTCTTTTAATTATCATAACTACTAGCATCAGACTAAGGAAAACAAACGTTATTTTTGGAAATTCAGCATCAAAAGTTGGATCATATGTACCTACTCTAAATGAATAGGTTTGACTATGAAAATTATAAGCTGATGAATTAGAACTAATATAAAATTCTATTAAGTCATCTTTTTCGTAATCCTTTCCTAAATTAAAAGTGAAAGTATCTTCTGAATCTTTTGTCATACTTACATTATGCCAAAAATCGCGGTTTACCTGATAATGAATAGTAGAAGAAAAGATTTCATAAGCATAATCAAAAACTGCTTTAACAATAAGATCTTCCCCTACTTTATCGTGGTTTTTCACTGTAACAATTATATCAGGGAGGAAATCTTTATGTGGTAACCAATCATAAGCAGTATCTAAATCCCTGCTATAATGAATTACATCATCACAATAATAATAACTTATTAAAGGATAAAGAACACTATCAGGAATAAGTAATTCTCCATTAAAGACATCTTCATTAATTTCTGTTCTATTAATAGAATAGCTGATAGCTTTACGAAGACAGCAACCTAAAGTATAATCTTCTTTACCTTCATCAGAACTGAAGACATAGTTAGATGAACCTCCAATAAATGGACGTTTTTGATTAAATCCTAAAAAGGTAAAACCAGCATAAGACTTAGTTGCTATTATATTAAAACGTGGATCATCAGCCATCAATCCTCTATCTAATGGAAATTCATTCATAGCTATAAAATCTAAATGTCCTGTCTTAAAATCAGCTAATTTAGCAGAAGGATCTTCATAATGATAGACGTTTACAATCTGAATAGATGGTGTTATACCAATTGAACCATCGATAGGACCTACACCAAACCAATTTGGATTGCGTTGAAAGACAGTTATATTATCAGTATAGTAGTCAATCATATACTTACCACAACTAAAAGCTGAAGTATCAAAAGCGAGCCATTGAGGTGTATTATAAATTTCTGGATATAATCCGATGGATTTTACTCCTCCAAGAGTTTCTGTAATAGTTGAATCAGTTGAATTCAAGAAAAATTCAGGAAGGATTCGTTCTCTTAACCTTATCCAAAAATCACCAAGAGGGTCTGGTTCAGGTGTTTCTATATTACTATCAATATATACATGAAAAGCGAGAGGATCTGAAGGATCAACATAGACATCAGATATTAATTGAAAATATCCTGGCATAATACTAGTTGTAGGAGTTCCCCATGTCAAAATAGTAAAAACAGCGTCTTTTGCTGTAACTTGTTGATTTGTACCATCGCTGTATTCTCCATTCTTTAATCCAACCATTAATTCTCCAGTTGGAATGCTAGATAAAGGAGGAGAACTTGCAGTTCTGCTAGTTATATTATACGAAGGACTCCAGAACACGTTATCACGCATATAATATTTAAAATGACAATCATCTATTTTTTCCCAATCATAGACAAGACCTGTTTTAACTGGAATTTGTTGAGGACTCCATTTAACCATACTTTCATGAATAAGATCTGCAACTTCAGCATTATCATAGTCAAAAGCATAATAATACAATGGATTTAAATTTATCCAATTATATCCCATATTGAATGTTTCAAGTGAAGTTTGTCCTTCATGATAACCATCATAATACATATAAGCTAAATTTGGGCCAATCGTCCATTCACCATTATATCCAAAAGTATTTGACCATATCGTATCATAATTTGGCATTGTACCTAAAGGTAAGAGGGGCAAACACTTATCCACAAATAATCTTTGCCAATCATAATATCGTTGTTGTCTTTCTTCTAAGTCTACTATTTTAGCTGCTTCATCCATCATTTCTTTACTAATATCGAAGTAAGGCATATCATCTCTATTTCTTAGGATGTTAACAGCACCATCTTCAGCATAATAAGCCCTATGGTCAGGTGACTCTGGTGTTCCAACAACAGCCACTATTATTAAATCATAAGTGCCTTTCACCATAGTAGTCCACAGTTCTGGCCAACTCTCAATAACAACATCAAGGTCAATTCCTATATCTTCCAGATAATCAGCGATATACAGAGCCATATCGGGTCTATTACTACCACTATTTGTTTTTAAAACCAGATCTAACCACACAACTACATCAGATTTTACTGCAGTTGGAAAATTAGTAAAAGAAGAACAAATGATAAAAGAAAGACATGCTGTGAGAATGAGTCTTTTATTTTTGTTTTTCAGTTTAAAAGTAGACATAGTTTGTTTACGCTATTCAAAGATATAAACATTATGGGATTTTGTTAATTTGTGAATAAAAGCTACTTTTAAGCAATTTCATGAGTAAAATAGCACAGTTTGACATATTTTGGGAAATTTTTTTAATACTAACGATTAATATATTACTATTGAATAAAAATTCCAAGATCTTAAGATTGCTTATTTATTTGTCAATTGTTCTATTGTTCTCTATTTCTTTTGGTCTTGGGCAAATAGAAAAATTCTTTCCTACAGATCATTTTCACGATAGAGAACAAACAAATATGTCTATAGGAAATTTCATTACTACAGACCATCTCACAACAGTTGATATTTCAGATATAGATAATATTACTATCACCGAACAGATAACTATTTCTAATAATCAGAATAGTACTGGAACAGTATTTCTCTGGTTGAACCAAACAGAAAATCAAAGATATAATGATTTAATTATAATAGATGAAGTTGGGAATCAACTTGATTATGAATTAGTAAATAACACAGACTTGCTAAATATCACTTTACGATCAGAATTAGACATGGATAAAGATATTACTCTCTTTTTAGCATATAAGATGATTACACAGCTTGGTAAAGTAGAGGTTCCTAGAGATACTGCATATTATGTTTTTGTTTACAATCAGTTCTTCTCTTATACAACAAATCAATACACTCTTTTAATTAGACTACCAGAAAGATGTTTCCCTCACGGAGAAAGTGTTCCAGGGGATTCTACTTCTGTGGTATCAGGTAAAAATGTACACATCATATGGGAAAGAAATAGCATATCACCGTCATCGTCACCAGAATCATTTATAGTTTATTTTGATGAAGAAAGACCTTTAAATCCAATCTGGGGGTATGTGGTTGGTCCTCTTCTAGGATTAGCTTTAGGTTGTTCTTTTATGTATTTCTGGATGAGAAGAGGTTCATCTAAATTAGAAGAAGAGATAGAAAAGATTTACTTAACCAAGAATCAGCAATTTTTATTGAAGTTAATCGATGAAAAACAAGGAAAAATTACTCAGCAAGACTTGATTATGATAACAGATTTTACAAAATCGAAAGTTTCAAGGAATCTCACCCCTTTAGAAGAAAATGGTCTTATTTCAAAGGAAAAGTGGGGAAGGGAATACAAAGTATATTTGACTAAAAAAGGTTCAAAACTATCTAAAAAAATAGTTGCAGAAGAGTTGCAAAAATCATCAAAGAAAACTCAATCCGATTTTTCAAAAGAGGAAAAAACAATGGAGAAGTGGGAAAAAAATGAAGATAAGTAGACGTTCCTTTATAGGTATCAGCATAGGAATTCTGATATTCTTATCTACATTTGTTACATTTTATTTTATTTTCGTCCCTAAAAGTTATCCAATTAAAAATATGCCAATAATCATATTACAAGATGATGATTTTAATAATTTTGACTTTTTAGGAGACGGTACAATAGATAATCCATTTCTAATTGATAATTATAAAATAACTACTGAGAGCAAATATAGCATATTCATTGTTAATACTTTCAAGTATTTTGTTATCCAAAATTGTTATGTGAACGGTAAAGAATATGGGATCTATCTAGATAATATTGCGGATGGAACTGCAACTATTAAAGATAATTTCTGTTTTGGAAATGAAATTGGAATTAGATTATCTCATTCAAGCAATATAACTCTTACAAATAATATTTGCTCTAATAATGAAGGTTCTTCAGGGGTAGGAATATTTCTCTCAGATGCTACTTTTTGTAATTTAACAAACAACTACTGTTATTCCAACGAATTTTATGGAATCAAACTAGAAGAATGTTCTTACTGTTATCTCTTCAACAACACATGTATAGAAAACAGCTTTAGACTTTTTAGTTCAGGTTTATTTGTATTTCAATCGACACACATTATTCTTGATAATAATACTTGCAATTCAAATGAAAGAGGATATGGTATTCATATTAGTGTATCAACCAACACTATCGTAAGGAATAACACGTGTGAAGAAAACTTTCTGATGGGAATTTATCTTACTTCAAGTCCATATTCTCTAATTATAGATAACATAATTTCCAAAAATGGTCCTTGGTATATAGATGATAGTCATGGAATTATGTTGCAATATTCCTCTTATTGCAATTTAACAAGAAATATTATTACGTCAAACATCGGAAATGGAATTTACTTGCTAAGTTCATCCAACTGTTATGTTTTTAACAATGAAATCAATAATCAAGTTAAGTACTTTACAGATTGGAATTCTCCTCACGATACTTTCTATGGATTTGCAGTTTATTGTTTATATTGCTCCTACATTACTATTCTGAACAATCAAGGTTCTAATAATTATGGTAGTTGTTGGGTAGAAATCTCACATAATGTAAACATTTCATCAAATATTTGGGGAAATGATGAAAATTATTCTATTGAGATTTATGAAGGCTCTAATTGCGCAATACAGAATAACATAATCAATGCAAATGAAGCTGGTATTCATATGACACTTACAACTTCAAGTATAGTAATGTATAATTTAATTACTAATTCTGAATCTTATGGACTTTCGTTTTATGGTAATTCTAGCAACAACATTGTTCATCATAACAGCTTTGTTGATAATAATTTGGGAGGAATAAGTCAAGCATATGATGAGGGAACAAACAATTTATGGTATGATAACATGACAGAAGAGGGCAATTTTTGGACAAATTGGAGTGGTTCTGGAAATTACTCAATTGATGGTCCTTCTAACTCTGTTGATCCGTATTGTCTTATTGATAATCCTCTTGAAATGCCAAGTTATACATATTTAACTAATCTATTTTTCCTTTCTACAATCCTGAAAAATGACTTATGTAACAATCTCTATGTATTTTCTGTTAATCCTGCTTATTTTTTCACCAATTATCTCTTATTATTCCGCGAAACCACTACAAAACTAGCTCTTTACACTGATAAAAAATAGTTGCAATTAGTTGCATTTTGGTTTGACTATTTTTTTTCACGTATATGATTTATTCAATGAATTTCTACATATATTCATGGAACCAAGTATGATCATCGAGAGCTTGTGGAACAAAGCTAAGTTCTCGATGTTAAGTGGGAATCTTGAAGAAATGAAAGATCTCCTCAATCATGCCATGGTTCTAGCTTACAATCTTGAATCTGAGAAACTAATCTTAACCAAATCTCTCTCAAATACTGGTAAAATTAATCAGACTTTAGAGATTGAAATTTCTGAACAAAAAACAGCTTCTACTTCTAAAAGGATTTCACGAACCAACTTCTTATACGAAGCAAAATCCAATAAAAACTCAATATTACATGATACTGCTGAATTGAAAATGAAAATAGAAATATAGTTAAATCACCTAAAAGTATCTTCTTCTTTCTATCTATAGATCTGATCAGGTTGTTCTATTTCTACAATCATATGACTTGCATTACTCCAAGAATCTATCTGAAACGCGAAACTTGGGGCTAATTCACATCGTTTTCTCAGATAAATTTTTACCCAATCATAAGGTGGTATCATAGCGTGCCAGCTTAATTCCATTTCCCAATTATTAGATTTGAAAAGATAATGCTGAACTATAATTATCTGTATTCCACTCCAAAAACCTTCCCAGGTCGTAGTTTCATCAATCTGAAAGGAAGGATAGTTTAAAGCCAAGAAAGCTACAAAAGCATCTCTCATTGTTTCAACTATTGGTTCATCATACAAGGTCCAGTTTAATACCTTCATTAGAGCTATATCAGAAGCTACCAAATCATCTGCTTGAATTGTTACATTTACTTCTATATTTTGATTTATCTGAGTAACTGTTGGATATAAGAATACTTCCAATAGATTTGGAGATGAGTTAGTTCTCCAGAATTTATAATCCAGAGCAATAGAAGAATTCGTATCTATTGATGTATTATAGTCCACCTCAGAATCATCACCTTTGAAGGAAATTGAAACTAGAAACCAGGCAACATGATCAGGACAGGAATTCATTGTTTCGGGAACAAATTCTACTTCCAAATCTCTAAAATGCTTATTTTGTATATACACTGTTATCACTGCTATTGAAGCCACTAATAAAGAAATTATTAGAGTGACAACTAAGATTCTCGATATTCTTTTATTCAAAATTCTAATTTTCATCATCCTCACCTATGTTTAAAACAATTTTTTCTTGCACTATTCTGTTTCTTCTGTAATTTCGATAATATAGAGCTAATATTATTACATCTAAGATTACCCAACAGACACTTATAACAATTGTAGATGTTCCTGTGTTGTTTGCAGAAACTAAATCATAAGTAATATGCATCAGCATAACCATCAATAAACTTCCTCCGGATTTGTTGAAAAGGTAAGTAAAAACTAAAGTTCCGCTAAACAATAGCAAAGGCATTACTGTAAAAGCAAATACCAGATCATACCTGTAGAAAAACATTGGTAGATGCCACATCCACCAAATTACTGTGATTATTACTGAGCTTATTAAAGCATTCCATCTTCTTTGCAAATTAGGGAGTAAGAAACCTCTCCATCCAATTTCTTCAAATATACCATAGAAGAGGCTACTAAAAGGAAACAACCACATATATCCTAAATATTCAGTTTTGAGACTTTCAATCAACATACTAAATGTGAAATTTCCTGTTAATTGGTCTATAGGGAAAACAACAAGGAAAACCAATAATGGTATCAGAGCAATAATTAGAGACATAATACCTGAATATTTTAAACATCGTTTCAAAAGATCTTTAATTCCTTCCTTTCCTTTCCATTTTCCTATAACGATGATTCCTGCTATTGCAGGTCCAAAAGAACCAAGAACATGCCAAAATTCTCGGATAACAGGATTTAATTGATCATAAAATGGAATCAGAGGAAACAAGATCATCCAAGTTATACCATATGCTAAAATTATGTATAGTAGTGTGGGTTTACTTTTGAACAAGCTTTTTCCATGAAATTTAAATAACGAATCTCTTTCAATGTAAAGCTCTTTATTTCTAAAATTTAATGTTTCATCACTCATATTGTCACCACAATTTTTATTCTAAATTCACTGAATTTCTAGCTTTATTAGGAAATCTCATATCTAGTAATTTGATTCCGACGCCATAAGTTGTAATTCTCTTTGAAGGTATTAATTTAACACAGACCATATCTTCAAGAAGATCATTTTCTTTTGCATGCTCGATAAATTCTGCTAAATTTCTTTTTGTTTCTTCTTCGTCTACAGAGATTATATGGGCTGTAGCTCTAAAATGTATTTCAGCAGGAGGAGCTGGAATAAGTTTGTGTAAAAAATTCTTCCTAAATGGAATTGCTACTGCAACTTTGTTGTTTTTCTTAATATTCCTCACTTTTAAAGAGGAACTGCTGGTTGTAAAATAGAGATAATTACCATCACTTTTATACATAACAACTGAACTCTGAGGTTGATTGTCATCATCGGAAGTAGCTAAAACCAACCAGATATTGTTCTTCATTATTTTTCTAATTTCTTGAATTAGTTTTGTCAACTTTTTTCACCGTTTAAATCTGTCTAAATGCTATAGAACAAACACGTTTATATATATTTTTATTTAGAATATTTTATTTAATAATATTGCTGTGTGCTCTTAGAAAAACGTAGAATCTATTTGAGAAAAACACAAGAAGAATGCAGTATAAAAATCCAAACCTGAAAATTCAGGCAAAGAAATAAATTCAGAATCTAGCGATTACAAAACAAGAGTTACACCTGACAGAAAATTTCCTTTTTTTCAGTAGTAATAGAAAAAAGAAAGAACTCAACATGGTGTGTAAAATCTCTACTGGGTTAAAGCGGAGATTCTTCAGGATCTGAGACAGAAATATTTCTAACAGCTCAATATGAAAGTGACATCTCTAAAATTTTGTTTATAGTTCTCCAGTTTCTAGTAGTAGCTGTTACGTTCAATTTTTTTTCAAAGAAATTATTGTTTAATTTTGTTTTACCAGATCCATAAGGTAAATAGAGATGAATCTCCTTTCCTTGTATTTGAAATTCTTCTTCACTTTTTTTAGCAAAAGATAATTCTTCATATGGATAATCAGATTTATCTTCAGAAAGAAAAGTAACCAATACTTTACTCAAATCTTTCTTTGAAAAAGGACTATTCTTAACTATTTTCTCAAGTTCTTCTTGAGTTCTAAGTATGACATCAACTGTATAACCATACTTCTTTTCAATTTGTGTTGTAATCAATTCTTTAATCTCAGAAGTATCACTAATAGAGCTATAGAAAATTATATTTCCACTTTGTATATAGGTTAGTACTTGATGAAAACCTAATGATTCATATAGAGCTTTAAGTTCGTTCATCTTAATTTTCTTCTGACCACTTACATTTATTCCTCGTAACATCGAGATGAATACAACCATATGAAAAAGATATTAAAAAGAAGTTAAAAGATTTCGATTTAACGAAATTTGATGAAATAATAAAGCATAATAATTCTGTAACAGGTGTTTAAAATACCCGAGAAACATTAAAAAGTAATTTTACTATAATTTTAATGGTGATCAAATGAGTAATGTAAAAGTAGCTTCTGTTTTCAAATTTTTCGCTAAACCTAGTGTTGCAGCGTTAGAAGTAGAAGAAGAAATAAAGCTAGGAGATAAGTTGTTGTTTAAAGGAGCAACAACAGATTTTAAGATGACTGTAACCTCAATGCAAATCGAAGGAGAAAACGTTGAAGCTGTTAAAAAAGGGCAACAAGTTGGAATTAAAACACTTGAAAGAGTTCGTCCTGGTGACATTGTTTTTAAAATCAGTGATTAGAGATTATAAGAAATAAGTTAGAGAGAATTATCAGAAGATAGAAAGAATAGTTTTTATCTTGTTTCCTTTATTCCACCTATTAAGAACAAGATTCCACCAATTAAAACTAATATTCCTCCTGTTCCACCTGCAATTAAACCTAAAACTATCAAAACTATTCCTAAAATGACTCGATTTCTTATCGGAGTACTCATATTAAATTGTATTTGTAACCAATCCCAAACAAGAATCAAAACTGCTAAACCAAGAAGTATCATAATTATACCATTTAAAATTCTTATTCCTGAAAAACTTAAGAAAGAAAGTTCTCCAACAATTCCAATTGAATCTGATATCGTTGTCAAAATTCCTTGAATAACCAGAAAGAAACCACCTATAATTGAGTCAATGTAACCAGCACTTGACCAATTTACCTTATAAACAATTACAGTCATATAGAATGAATATAACTTTTGATTTAAAAATCTGCTTAAAAAAAAGGATAAGAAATGGTTAAAGATATCAAGAATTTCTAGACATCACATAACCAATTCTCGATGGTTCATTAAGGAAAGGTTCTATGTATTCAGCAAAAATCTTGGTTCTTTGATTGTTTGTCCAAGAAAATTTCTTTAAATCATATTTTTCTGCTTCTTTTGTTAGAAAACTGATAAAATATGGATATATTTCTTTTACTTCAGGTAGAATAGCTACAGCAGCAATTTGAGCTGTTTCTGGAGCACCTTTAGACCAAAAAGCTCTACCTATGCCTAAAATCTCACCATTCTTTTCAATAACAGCTGGTAAATGGTTTTCCAATCTTAATTTTTTCTTTTGAGTTTTTCCAAATGTTTTCTTATATTTTTTCGCCAAGTTATTCATTTCAGGTATTTCATTTATTATTCTAGTCAGTTTGGTAAGATCTTCTTTTGTAGCTAGCCTGATTTTATACCCATCCAAATTTGAATCAACTTCTAATGGAATTTCTTGAAAGTATTCCTTTATAGAATAATCTTCAATAAAACCATATTTTTTATAGAGATGAAGTGCTGCTTCGTTTGTATTGTTTACTGATAATTTGATAGTTTTGTGACTGTATTCTTTAATAATTTTTTTCATGACAATATTCCCAATTCCTCTTCCTTGAAAGTTAGGCCTTGTGAAAAGATTCCCTAACTCATATGAATCAGTTTTTTTATCAAAAATCATTGTATATCCAGCAACAACTTGTCCTTCATATTCAATGAAAAAATCTTTCATATTTTTTGCAAGAATCTTGAAAGGAACACCTAACAAAAATCTATTAATCATACAGATTTTTTTCAAAACAGCGAAATCTATACCTATGATATTCTCTGAGAAATCCCTCGTAGATTCAAAAGCAGATTCATAAAAAAACATTCTTTCTTTTTCTTTTATCCTTCTGAATTTTAAATTTTCTTTTTTTACTCTGTTGTCTGGGTTCATACTAATCACATATTAATATAAAAAATTCAGGTCTAACGGATTAAGTAGTATCTAGACCTGAGACTTTCTTTTTCCAATTCAACTTGTTTAACCATATTCATTTTAGCTATTCTCTTTTCAATGTCCATTTTTCTTCTCATATCTATGTCCATAATGACCACCAAACCTAAATTCGATGTTCGAATTACTTCGACAATCGTATTAATCAAAAGTACAATATAAATTTTTCGATGTTCGAATTAATTTGATAATCGAACATTTTATATATAAAAAATCGAAACCTATAATACATGTCTAAAACAGTAAAATATGCTAAAAAAGTGTTAGATAAACGTTTTGAAAAACTGTTCGAGAATGAAACACGGTATGGTATCGTAATGGCAATCCGTACTTTTGGTTCCATGAATATCAAAAAACTAGCAAGAATCATGGGAAAAACAGAAAGTACAATTCACCATCATATTACAGAAATGATAAAAGAGCCAGAAGTTTTAGTCATAGATAATGAAAAAACAACTTCAACAAGAGGGATTTATTACAAATTATCAGAAATTACAAAAGAGAGATACCCAAGAGATAAAGAGACCCTTTTCGAAGAAGAGATTCCAACATTAATGAATCGAGTTTTACAGCTTACAGATGAAGAAATAGCTAAAATGATGTTTTATCGTATGATAAACCAGCCAGATTTTGGAAAAATAGCTCAAAGTATCAAACGATCGTTATCTTACTATAGAAATATAGAAAATTTCATAGTTAATAGCTTTGAAAGATCTGAAAATGCAATGCGAGAAGGACTAAAACCAGTAAATTTAAACTATCCATTTGGCTCTAGTACTATACTGGGGATTGATTTGAAAGTATCAAAAACTAAACACAATTTAGAAATAGCACAAGCAACTTCAGAATTCTTTGCGAAATTAGTAAAACTTAATCAAAAATTCAAGAAAGAAATGGATGAAGAAGGAGTAAAAGAAGAAGATAGAATACAGGTTTATTATTATCTCTTTGGTGGAGAATTAATGGATTTTAAATTTGAAAAAGATGATAATTTTAATCTTAATGAATATATCAAACCAATTGAAAAGAAAATTCAAAAAGTGTATGAAGGAATAGAAGAGAATTAAAGTTTACTAATGACTAGTTTTCACTAAATAAACTAAGTTTCAACTACTTAAAAACACATTTTTGCAATTTATTTGGATAGTAGTGAATTCAGTCTAGAATTCTTGTTTTTTTTTTGTTGTACATATCATATCAGAATAGAAAATAATAAATATCAAGCAATTATCAGACCAGACTTTCCAAATGTTTATATATAGATTGGAAAATAAAGTCCGTTATGAAATTTAACAAGTTTCTCAAAATCACGTTTTTTACATTAATAATTCTGATGTTATTTCAAAACAGTAGAATAACTGCTCGAACATGTACAATCAACATTGATTACATTGGATATTGCGATTTAGACAATGATGGTAAGAATGATGACGTTTATGCAGAAGTTTTTATTACAATGTGGGAAGGAACTAATTTTCTTACTTTAGAAGCTAGTTTAAAGTTCCATGGTCAATTAATTTATTCAATTTATCGAGACAATCATGTTAGAACAGAAAGTGAGATTACATATAGATTCTATTTCTACAATGCTACATATGAAGCAGGTTGGTATGTATTTAGTGTTTGGTTTCAAATAACAAATGGAGAAAATTCAGCATATCTGCACAGAGTTAAAGCTTTCGATCCACCAGAAGGAGATCCTGACTATCCTCCAGGTGGAGGATTAGATCCAGGACCATAACAATGTGTTTTAGTGTTTAAAACTTATGAGAAATAAATAGTAGTGGTTTAGTTGATGGGATTTCCAAAAAACACAACTCAAATTGTTCAATTAATAGAAAATTATCCTCTTGAATCTTACAGTGAGTTAGCTAAAAAAGCAAACATATCAATACAAACATTTATCCGAAGAGTTGAAGAACTGAGATCTACAGGTATAATAGGAAAAATTCATAGTTCTCTTAATCCTGAAAGTTTACAATTAGAGCGACATTTGGTTATTTTTAAAACATCCACTATAAAGGAAATTAAATCTTTAGAATTAGCGTGTGACAAACATCCATATACATCTTCAAGAAATAGGATATTTGGTACTGATTATGGATTATATGCTGTTTTTGATATACCAGAAAATTCTAAGAAAAATCTTGATATTTTCTTAGATTATTTAGCTAAGAACAATTTATGTAAAAGCTATGAAACATATAAATCAATAGGAAAAAGGATTTTTCACCCACAACCATTTTATAATAATATAATTGATTTAGATGATTTTGATATTGAAGACTATTTTAAACAAAACAAACAGTGTAAGAAAGCCATGTCTAAAGGGAGAGAGTCTGAAGGGAAAGAGTCTGAAGGGAGAGAGTCTGAAGGGAAAGAGTCTGAAGGGAGAGAGTCTAAAGGGAGAGAGTCTGAAGGGAAAGAGTCTGAAGGGAGAGAGTCTGAAGGGAGGGAGCATCCTTTCTCTTACATAGAATTTCACCCGATCCAACTCTTAATTTTAAGGGATATCACAAGAGATTTTAAAACACCTATGACTGAATTACTAGAAAAATATAGAAGTTATTTTTCAGAAAAAACAGAAAAAAGTGGAGTAATACCAAAATATGACGATGTTAGTTCATTTAAACTCCCTAATTATTTTAAATCCTATCTACATGAATTTTTCTCAGATAAGAGAACTGAAAATGCAATCTACTTAGATTTTAAGAAAAAATATCATTTAGTTGTAGATAAACATGTTGAAAGTTATTGGTTGAGTATAAAGAGAAAGTATTTTGATTTATTTATAAGATTTGGGTACATAATAAATAACATAACAGTTGAAGAAAAACAAAGGATTTTCAACATTTTTTGTTGTGAGAAACCTCCATTTAATATATATCTTGAAGATCTTGGAAAGAACATTTTTTTAACCTTATCTTTACCTCCTTATTATCAATCAAGATTATCCTATTTAATGAAAGAACTATACGGTAAATTTTCTGTTTTTTTAATAGATAGTTTTGAATATAACGCAATAAAGTACAGATTTTTCATTGAAAATTATAATATTGAAAATCAAAAATGGCGTAGTGATAAAGAATGGATGTATGATAAAGTGGTAGAAGGAATAGAAGATAATTTGTCAAAAGAAGTGTATAGAACGGTTCAAAACTAATGAGGAATAAGAAATGGTAAAAATATATATTGTTGAAGATAATGAAGAACTACAAAAATTGTATGTTTTGAATCTGACTAATAATGGGCATACAATTATAGGACAGTCTTATAATGGGGAGGAAGCATTAATTGATTTGTTTTTCAATTATGGTACAAATACACCAGATATTTTAATTTTAGACTATAACATTCCAGGTAAAAATGGACTTGAACTTTTTAATGATTTAAATAATTTAGGTTTATTAACAAATACAAGCACTTTACTCATTTCTGCTAACAAAGATTTAGAAACTCAGGCTTTAGAAATTGGAATAACTAAATATATTAACAAACCGTTTTATTTTAAAAAGCTAAATGAAATAATATCTGAACTCATCAAAATACAACTTAATTTTCCATGAAGAAATAATAGTTTAGGGAACATTTTTCTTAGTTTCAACCTTTAATATTTCTATTTAAAGGCATATAAAATTAGAAAAAATAAAGAAGCATCAGGTTTCGAGTTCTTTACAAAGACTTGTTGCCTGTTTTTTCTTCTTTATTAGTTCATTGTAGAAATTCTCATATTTCTTTATAAAAATCTTAATTGCTTTATCATATGTTGAAATAGATAATTTGCAATTTTCCTCGTTTTTATCAACTTCAGCAATAATTCTGTAAGTGTCAGCTAAAATCGATGTGGTCACAGCATATTCAAATGGAAATTGTGCTTGATTTCTAACTGTTAATGAATCATTAAGAGCTACAATAGCTTGATTACAATTTGCTAGCTTCTTTTCATTACTACTAAGCTCAGCTAATATAGAGTAGGATAAACCAATATTATTGTAAATCATTGATTTTTCAGTTAATATTAAATCTAAAGAACCAGCTCTTAAAGCTCCATTAAAAGAATCAATTGCAAAGGTTGCATACATTTCTGATTCAGTAGTAAGAGCAAGATTCAAATATGCTATCCCCTGATTTACCATTGTAATAGCATATTCAAAAGGAGAATTTATCAGATCTCTACTTTTTAATGCTTCTTGGAATGCAAGAATTGTCATTTTTATATTAAGTTCTTTTTCTTCTAATTCTGATAAAGTATAGTACGCTAATCCAAGGTTATAATTTACTTGTCCATATTCATATTTAAATAACGAACTAGAATATATTTTCAATGCATCTTGATAGGATGAAATCGCATATTTACAGTTGTTTGCCTTAGCTTCGATTTCAGATAAAGAAAGATAGAAATTACCTAAATCATTTTTTATTTGCGCAAATTGAAGTGGAAAACTTAATATCGTATATTTTTTCAGTGCACTTCTATAAGCTTTAACTGCAATTTTAATAAACTGCTTTTTCCATTTTTTAACATCAGAATCAGAAATAAAAGAATTAACATTCCAGAAGTGGGAAGAATACATACTATCAATATTAGCAATAAAGTAAGCAGCATCTCCAATATCCACAAGAACATCTGGAACATTTCTGAATATTTGTATCAAATCTGTAAAAAGTTGTGGGATATCAGGAGGGACATTAGCTCCAAAACCTAAAGCTTCTCTTAAGAAATACTTTTCTGATGGTAGTTCATAATTATCTAACAGAAGAAGTTTGTCATTTTTCAAAGCTCCTAACCATTCTTTCCACAGATACCAACTACCTGAGAGAGATTCTGTTTTATATTCTGACTTAATAGACCAATCTTTCGGAATTTCCTCTTTTTCTTGATTTTTCTGACTTGGTTCTAACATCTCTTTAAGCATTTGTTCTTCAGCTGAATAATCTTCAATTTTTGGTTCGATTATTTTATCACCTATCTTTTGAATTAAGACTCCTCTCTTTTTCATAGCATGTGCAGCTACAAGCTGATAATGTCCTCCATAAACAACAAAATCTAATATTTCGTGTATTCTTTCATCAGCTTTTCCATATAAACTTCGAATATCTTTTACAGAAGAGTTCCTTGCATAAGCTATATCAGCATATGTTAGATCTATTTCTTCTTTCAAATGCCAAACGTACCAATGTTCATCTTTAAGTAATAACGGATAAGGATTTTTTATTCTTATATAGCCAAATTTTAAAAGAAAACGGTATGCTTGACCAAATTGTACTAAATCACCACCAGCTATAAGATTATCTACAGAAATTGGATCATTTTCATCTAATAACTCAATTCTGTTAAAAAGAGTTCGTGAGTTTATTGTTATTTGTAGTAAGGGGGTTTTTTCATTTTGTAGGATATGATTTAATAAGTAATTGAAATCCTGCTTATCAACTGCAAATTCTTTGATATGATTTAGGTCTCTAATCTTAAAAATATCAACGTCACCTGGTATTGGTAATAATTCACGTTTGATTTTTTCTCCTTCTTCTTTAATTGATTCTCCTAATGAAAAAGAAGTCATACTTCTGACATCTGAAGGTACAGATTCAAGTTGAGCACGTGAATCTTTATAAGATGTTCTAAGTTGTTTTGTCGATAACTGAGGTCTTTTTACTTCTTCTGAAATTGGTTTTAATTCAGATCTATGGTCTTTCACTTTAACTTTCATATCTTGTTTTTGTAATGTGTGACGTTTTTCTTCTTCAGAAACCTTTTTTAATCCTGCTTTTACATCTTTAATTTCAGTTTGTAAATCTTTTTTCTGCAATACATGTTTTTTCTTTGAATCAGCTACACTAACTAAATCTGCTTTTGCATCCTTTATTGCTAATTCCAAATCTTTTTTTGAAAAGGAATGTGTCTTATCTTCATCGTGTACTGATTCTAGACTCGAAATTGCATTTAGAATAGCTGATTTTAGATTTTCATTAGTCTGGTCTTCTTTCTTATCACTTTTTGGTGTTTTTACTAATTGTTCTTTCGCTTCTAAAATATCATTTTGTAAAGATGGTTTTTTCGATAGAAGAGATTTTTCTTCTAATGTAGCCGAAGTCAAATTTTCTAAAACATCACGAATTGTAGATTCTAAATCATTTTTTGTTGTATTTTTCTTTTTTTCTTCTTGTGATACAGGTTCTAATCTTAAAATAGCTTCTTGGATTGCACTTTGAAGACTTTTTTGTGTTTCTATGTCACCTTTTGATTTATCTGTTCCTCTTTTTTCTATAGGATTTTTCTTTTTATTTTTTAATTCTTCTTTTGAGTTTTGAATAATTGCTGCAGTAGGAGACTTTTTAGTTGAACTTGTTTTAGATTTTGTTTTCTTTTTCTTCTTTGACATATTCTCACCTTGTGGAGTATTACTTGAACTTGAACTACCTCGTTTTAGAATAATCAATAAAATAGTGATTTTTATTTTTAATATGATTTTGAAAATAAAAGGTCAAAATATAGAAAAAAATAGAAAGACAAAGTGTAAATATTTAATTTTGAAAGATATTTTTTAACATGTTTGATCAATATCTACAAAGAAATTTCACTTACTTCTCTATACTCATCTTTCGGAATTTCAAATGTTTTAATTATAAATTTGATTAATTCATCTTTTGAACTTGATCTTCTTTCTTCCAGATGCTCAAAAATAAGATCAATAAGTCGCTGAGCATTTTTGTGGGAGGTATTTATTTCAGTTATTAAAGATATTACAATCTCCCCTCTCTCCTGAAACACTATTTGTCCATAGTTTGATACTATACTTGCGATTCTTTCCTCTCTAAGTGAGTTTTCTTCTTTTTCTAATACATTAGATAACATGGTTATTATTATGTCAATATTCTCAGTTACATCAGAAAAATCAAGAAACAATTTAATATTTCCAAATGTATTTGAAATTATCAGACCTTTAGGAATGAGCAATTTATCAATAGTAATTTCCTGAATTTTCTTAGAAAACCAGTCCATTGCTTCAGGTAAGTTAAAATTTGTTTTAACACTTATTTTGAATATCTGAAAGCTAATTTTTGGATATTTACTCATTCTTTGTAATTCAAGTGATTGGATTATATCTTCAAGAGTCATGCAATCTAAATCTGCTTTGTTTGCGAGAAATGCTACTACTATCTTGTTTTCTATTTCTAAATTATCTATCAAATACCAAAACCATTCCTTACCTTCTTTTATTCTTTCTTGATTTGAAGCATCAAATATAAAAAGAACGCCATAGCTATTAGAAGCATAGTTTATCCAAAACTGTCGCCTTAAAACTTCATGACCTCCTAAATCAAAAAGTTTCAAACGAGTATCTCCAATCCTATAGGTTTCGAAGTTAATACCCAAAGTAGGAACAGTATTATCAATCCATTCTCCAGTTGCAAGTCTTAAAGCTAAACTAGTTTTTCCTGCTTCATTTAATCCAATAAGAGTAACTGGTATTCCTTTTATTCCAGCATCTAAATTTACTTTGTTGTTAGTTTTGTTTATAGTCATCGTTTATCTTTTCCATTTTTATTTTTGTCTTAATCTATAAATACAATCTCCCTGAATTTTGTTAAGTCATTCTTATCCATTCTATTAGGATATTCGTAATCTTGAATTAAATCTAAAAATCTTTTTTCTATTTTCTTGTTTGAAACAAGAAATTCTGTTTTATCTTTTGGAAAAATAACAGCAAGCAGATAATATTGATTCCTGTCCATTCTAGAATCAATTTCTGCATCATCTCGACCAGTAAATGCAAAAATAATAGCATTAAAATTCTTCAATTTTGGAGCTGGAATTGGACCATATACTCCCTTTGCATGTCTATTTCCTTGTCCTATACTTGTATAGAATACTGTTGAAAAGTATTCGGGATATATCTTAAAATTCCTTAAATCTTCTATTACAATTTCTCCTCCAAGAGATGCAAAACGAAATAATACAACTCCTACACTATCATCATTTGCTATTGTTCTTCTTATATTTACTATTTTTTCCTTCTGCTTTATATTATAACTATCATCAGTAAGGGTAATTATGTGTGTAATTTCATCATCTTCTGTTACTTGTACAATAGAAACTAGACAAGGGAATTCAAAGTTATCTTTCCGTCTGATATTAAAGATTCTACCTTCTATTGGTCGATTTTCAAAGATTACAAAAGTAAAATCTGGGAAAATATGGTTTATTATAATATCAGATTCATGAAGTTCAGCTAAAGAGTATCCTGTCATCATTTCAAACATTTGATTTGCAAATTGGATCTTTCCTTTTGAATTAACTGAAGCAATACCTGAGGGATTACAATTCAAAATTCTAGTAGTTTCTTTGTTATTAAATTCTAATTGTTCAAATAAAATTGCGTTTCTAATCGATAGCACTATAACAGCATTTATTTTTTCTATATTTTTCTTAATTTTCTTCAATTCAATAATAGAATTTCCTAACGGTATTTCAATTATGTAACCATATAATTTTGAAATTTTGAAAGGAAAATAGAAAGTAAGAATATTTTTCCTTTGAAAAATGGATCTTTTTCTAATACAAGGTTTTGTTATATTTCTCAACCTTTGAATTAATTTTTCTAGTACAATAATTTTTGTTTTTATTTCTTCTTCTAGCCAAAAAGATTGGATAATATCATTATTGTAATCAAAAAAATAGAAACTCAGTTTCTGATTTTTGTAGATTTTATATAAATTAGCTAGAATAATTTTAACAATATCAGAAAGAGATAATTTTTCTCGTAGTTCTTGTGCAAGATTTATAGTTGTATTTAAGAAATAATTCTCTTCATATAAGTTATCATCATTTTTTATATTTTCCTTCATTTTAATCAATTGATTTGAAAAGTTTTTTATGTTTCCCAAACAATATCTTTAACTTGATTAAGGAGAAATTCTTTATCTACCTTTAAATCATGATTAATTCGAGAGAGAGAGTTAAAAAACAAAGACAAACCTATTTCTCTTGCCAAACTATGTGGATCATCTTTATCAACATATATTACAGCTCTATAATCGCCTTTTTTTAGGATATGTGCTGTATATCCCTCAATATTAATATGAGGTAAAGAATCAATCATCTTTAAAGAGTGTGTTCGGAAAATTCCCATAATTTTCTCTATGTCTTTTTCATTTTCTTCAGAAGCTAGATTTTCACGAATTATAGATTCTATCCTATCATCATAAATTTCAAAACCATGTACGTGAACGAATTTCTTTGAATCAATTCGATTTCTGATAGATTTAGCTAACCAATTCCAACAATCTTCAATATTTTCTCCAGTTTTACTGGATGTTTCAAAGATTCTGAAGCTTTTCAGTGGAGATTCACTAAATTTAGATAGCTCTAAACCTTCTATTATATCGTCTAATGACATTGAAGGGAGTATATCAGATTTATTAGCAAAAAAGGCAAAGTTTGCATCTTTGGGTACCCATTTTTCAACTTTCCATAACCATTCTTTTGCCAAATTGATTCTTTTTGCATCAGATCTATCAAATATAAAGATACATCCATGGCATGAAGTAACAAAGTTTTCCCAAAAAGTTGTTCGAAAAGCTTCATGTCCTCCTAAATCCACAATGTCAAAACGAAAATCATCTCGTTCTAAAAATGAAAGATCATATCCTATTGTTGGATGAAAATCTGGTTTAAACTCACCTGTTTTCAACCTATGAATGAATGTTGTTTTTCCTGCATTATCTAATCCTGTTATTGCTATTAATGGATTTATCTTTCTTTTTATACTCATACTATCACCAACATATTATAATCTATTTTGTAACTAAAATTGAATTATTATTATAATTTAGAAATGATTATGAAAAAATATAGAAAAAAATGTAAAGATTAGATTGAAGTTTCGAAAGCGAGATTTAATTTTTCAACGAAAAGAGAAGAATCAAAAGAAACACATCAATTATTGCTGGAATCATTTATTTAATAAAGTTTTATTTAAACTATATAATAAAAACATAAAATTATACAACTGTTTTTTTGTTTATTTAGCGTGTTTGCAGTTTGAGAAAACTTTATTAAAAATAAATTTTAAACCATATATACAGGGTTTGCTAAATCATTTGTAGTTAGAGGGAATTTCATGTGGTCACAAGGTTTGGAGGGGGTATGAAATGAGTCTTGCTTATTTAAGTCAAAAAGAATTGATAGATATTGCTAATCTAGTTTATCTTTCATTAGATACAGACTTTAATATTGAAATGATTAATCAGAAGGGTTGCGATTTATTTGGATTTACTGAAGATGAGATAATCGGAAAAAATTGGTTTGATACTTTTTTTCAGAAAAAAACAGCAAAAGAGCTCAAACAGAAGTACAGAAAGTTAATCAATGTAAAAGAAAAGCAAGAAACTCTAAGAGTAGATCAAATTTATACAAAGTCAAGAGAGTTAAAAACAATCTCTTGGAAATGCAGAACTATCCAAAACGAAAATGGAGACGTTATAGGATTATATAGTTCAGTTGATGATACTACTAAACAGGTTACTTTAGAAAAAATCATCAAACAAACTGAAGAAAAGTACAATACTTTATTCGAAATTTCTGGAACAGCAATAGGGATAGCTAATCTACAAGGATTTTACACCTTAGTAAATTCGAATTTTGAAAAAATCACCGGTTTTGAAAAAAATGAAATTATAGATAAGAAACATTGGAAAGAATTTATTCCAAAGAGTGAATATTCATGTTTAGAAGAAATAAAAGATGTTATTAATAAAGATGAAGATTATTCTGCTCAATATGAATCTAAAATAATAACAAAAAGCAGTGAAATAAGAAATGTAATCATAAATATTGAATATATTTCCAAACAGCGAGAAATTATTACTGTTTTTTCAGATATAACTGAATTAAAGAAAAAAGAACAATTAGCTAGAGAGAGTGAAGAAAAGTATAAGAAATTAGTTGAAGTAATACCAGAAGCAATTATTCTAAGTGATCTAGAAGGGGAGATATTATATGCAAATAATAATGCAGCAAAGATTTTCAGCTTTAACAGATTAGTTGACTTTGAAAGATTAAATATTAAATATCTCTTCCATGAAAATTCAATAAACAAGTATGAAAAAAATTTAGCTGATATTCTGCATGAAAATGAAATAGATTATACTGAATACCAAATGATAAGGAAAAATGGAATAAAGTTTCCTTTAGAAGTAAAGCTGAAGCTTATTACAGATATAAATAATACACCTATAGCTATTATGACTATTGGAAGAGATTTAACAGAAGAAAAGAAACTTGAGCAAGAATTAAAAGAAAAAGAAAGATTGTCTAATAATATTCTGGACAATTCATTTCAATTAACATGGTTATTACTTCCTCAAGGTAATATAATTAATGTAAATAAAACTGCACTTGATTTTGTTAATGTTAAAGAAGAAGATGTAATAGGTGTTCCAATCTGGGAAACTTCTTGGTGGTCAAGTTCTGTACATGAACAAGACAAAATGATGGAAGCAGTTGATAAAGCTGCAAAGGGTAATATAGTAAAAGATGAGTTGTTAATTATTGATAAAGAAGACAACATAAGAACCATATCCTTTTCACTTAAACCTTTACATAATCAAGAGGGAAAAATAACATATTTAATCTCAGAGGGACAAGATATAACTGAAAAGAAAATTGCAGAAAATAACTTAAAGGCATCTGAAGTTCTATATAAAACTCTATTTGAAAATACAGGAACAGGCGTATTTCTCGCTGATGATGACTATACTATTTTATTGTGTAATAATAGTTTTGAGAAGATGTGTGGATATTCTGAGAAAGAACTTCAAGGAAAAGTAAAATTAATGCAATTAATAAAAGAAGAAGAACAAGTAGAATTCTTTGAAATACTGAATAATCGTTCTACTAAAAAATGTCCAGCTATTAACTATGAAACTATTATGAAAACGAGAGATGGGGAACTAATACATGTTTTAATTTCCATTTGTGAGATTCCAAAAACAAAACAAACAATTGTATCTGTTTTAGACATAACCGAAAGAAAACTCTTGGAAGGTAAACAAAAACGAAGTGAAAATAAATTAAAATATTTAGTAGAAAATATGCCTATAGCAATTTCAATCTTATCTCAAAGTTTTGGCATAGTTTCTGTAAATTCTGCATATTGGAAATTGTTTGGATATAACTCGAAGAATGAATATTTAGTGAGTGACAATAATGATTTTTGGATTGATACAAATAGAAAAAACAAATTGTTTGAAATGATACAAGAAAAGAATTTCATTAGGAATTTTGAAACAAAATTACAAAAAAAAGATAAATCAAGTTTTTGGGCATCAATTTCGTTAATTAGTTTTAAAGATATTATAGGTGAGATTTCTTATTTTCAAATAATCGAGGATATTTCAACCAAAAAGAAGTTAGAAGAAAAACTCATCTACAACAAATTAGACTATAAGATAGAAGAAGCACATATCTATATGATAGAAGAGGAAAGAGCTTTTCATTCTAAAGAAATATTTGAAGATTTATTAAAGGTCGGTTATAACGGCATTTATTTTTCAAGAGAAATAGAAAAACAACTGAGAAACGACCTTAATAAGAATTGTATCTACTATAAATTTTCAGAAAAAGGAAGTGGTAATATTGTACCACCAAACCTTAAGAAAATAGAACAAATAATAGAAAAACTTCCAAATAGATGTGTTGTTTTTATTGATAGATTAGATTATTTAATTCAAAAAAATGGCTTTGAATCTACTTTATTCTTCATTTATAAGCTAATGGATATTGTTTTTCTAAACAACAACATAATACTTGTTTCTGTTGATACTACTACTATGAATCCACAAGAAAAGAAGTTGCTTGAAAAAGAGCTAAAACAACTCAATAACCATAAAGAAGAACTTCTTCCAGAAGAGCATTATCAACTATTAAAATTCATTTATCAGACTAATATAACAGGCTCAAAGCCGACTATATCTGATATAATAACGAAACTTAAAATTAGTCGTCCAACAGCAAGAAAGAGAATAGTCCAATTAATGAATAAAGATTTCATAGTAGAAAAAACCAGTGGTAGAAGTAAGCTTATTGAGATTACACCAAAAGGTAAATCAGTTTTTTAACTTTTCATATTTTTCTATTTTTTTTATAATAATTTACGAAATAAATTAAATTATTTAGTATTATATAAACTTGAAAATGATTATTGTAGTTTTAGTTGTGAAGATATTTTTCATTCTTTGTATAAATTTAAAAGAAATATTAATAGAAAAGAAAAATTTACAGAATGACAAAATACGATCAATTCATTCACGCTATAAATATATATTAAATAGCTTGAAGACATTTATTTTATTTAAGATAGAAATACAAGAATTCACTAAACGTACTTTTCCTTCTGAAATAAGAGATATTAATTTTAACAAATTCTACACAACCATTGAACTTCCTGAGATTCGCATTCTGTCTAAAAACATTATAATCCATGAGAAATGGGGAAAAAAATGAAAGAGAATAAAAACAAGCTAAAAATAACAGACAATTTAAATTCACTAGAACAAGTCGAAACTGCTGTTATTAAAAAGAAAATCAAGAAGAATAGAATTTTACTAGTTGAAAATGATGAAGATAACAAGTTTATAATTAAGTTTATTCTTGGTAAATATGATTTTGAAGTTGTTTCAGCTTCTAGTGGTTCTACTGCTTTAGATCTTGTTGATAAGTCTTTTAGTATAGCAATAATAAATAACAATATTCCAGATATTGGAGATACTAAATTATTCACCAATCTAAAATCAATAAATTCGAATATTGATTTAATTGTCATTAGTGATGGATACAATAGAGAGATTTCAGAAGATATAGTTATTATAAAAAAACCAATATCAGCTATCAAATTGTTAAGTGCAATAGAACGAATAGTTACAAGAAAAAAGTATACTAGACATGTTAAAATCTAAATTAAAATGGGGAGTTTATGACATTAACAAAATATTTATCGTTTGATAAAAGTGGGATTCCTATTACAATTGTAGGATTACCTCAAGCAGGTAAAACAACATTCGTAAATAGAATGAAGACAGGAACATTTACAATTCCAAATCCAACAACAGGTATGCATTTCGAGAGAATAAACATTCAAGATATTCATTTTGATATATTTGATTTAGGAGGACATGAAATTTATCGTAAAACAATTTGGGAAAGTTATATAAAATTAAGTTATGGAATTATTTTTATCATCGATTCTGCTAACGAAAGCATCCTAGAAGAAGTAAAGAAAGAATTTTGGAGATGCATAAGTATCAAAGAAAAAGATGAAGAATTTCTTTTGCTCTTTTTGTGTAATAAATCAGATCTTGAAAAAAGTATGAATTTGGAAATTTTGGTGAAGAAACTGGAATTATATAAATTAGCACAAATACCAAATTTAACTTATCAATTTTTCAAAGTAAGTATGAAAACTGGAGAACACTATGAGTATATCATGAATTGGTTGCACAATAAAACAGAGAAAATAACTTCAAAAAGGAAAATTACTCCATTAATGATTCTCATAGCTCAAAAAAGTGGATTATTTATATTAAGCATAGATAAACTAGAGAACAAACAAGATCCGAATCTTGTTTCAGGATTTCTTTCTGCTGTTGAAGGATTTACAAGAGAAGTGTTTAGAAATGAAGGTTTTTTACAATTTATATTAGAAGAAAATCACAAATATATCATTTCAGCTAAAGAAGAAAACATCTATGCGATATTGATTGATAGAGATGATTCACAAGAAGAAGCAAGAAGAATTATAGAAATTATTGATAAATATTACGAGAAAACTAAGAATTACGAATCTTTAGAACAATATATACTACAGATTTTTAGACTAGATATTAAATATTACAACATATCTAGAGCATATTAATTGTATTTAGAACTGTTTCCAAAATCAAGAATTTCAAAAAACCGATATAATTTCTATTTTTTTACATATTTTTCTATTTACTTTTCAAAATAAGTAAAAAGATTCAATTCAATTTCAACAAGATAATTTAGTTTGATTTATTCAAACAAATATTTAGTGGTGGGTTGATGAATAAAAAGGGAAGTCCAATAAATGTTGTGATACTTGGTTTAGAAAATGCAGGAAAAACTACTCTCTTGAATCATATAGCAGGTTATGAATTCACTGAAACACTAACTACAATAGGAGTCAATGTAGAATTAATTAACTATAGAGGAGTAAATTTCCAAGCGATAGATATTGGAGGTCAGCTGATTTTTCGAGAGAACTTATGGGGTCATTATGCTACTTTAGCAAAAGGAGTCATCTTTATTTTCGATATTTTTGAAAAAAGTAAGATTAATGAAGCAAAGATATGGTTTGAGTATATTCAGAATTGGATCGCTGAGGATGCTAAGCTGATTTTTATTGCTAATAAAATAGATCTAAAAGAAGATAATGATAGTTTTTTATCACTTGAAGAGATAATACAAGCTTTTCAATTAGAGAAATTAGCAAAATTTCCTAAAAGAAGTTTTAGAATCTTCGAAGTATCAGCTAAAACTGGTAAAAATGTTAAAAATGCGATTACTTGGTTTTTTGAAAAAATCCTTGATAATATTAAAACTGAAAAAAATGTTTCATTTATATATGTATTAGATAATGAAAATAATCTTGTTTATTGTAATAATTTAGTTGAAAATGATGAAGTTAATGAAGATTCGCAATTAATCTTTGAAACAATTAAAAATATGAAAGAAATGAAAATTAAGCAAAATCTTTTATCTACCAACAATCAAATAATCAATATTGTCGTTGAGAAGAATTTTAGTGTGGTTATTGGGTCTAAGCAAGATATTTCTAAATATGAATTGACTACAGCTACAAACTCAATTTCAGCAATGATAAAAACTCACTATTTACCAATAAACAAACACGTAGAGGAATTACATGATGTAGTGAATACCGCATTTATGAGAAGTTTAACAGAAAAACAAGGTGAATAAATGGTTAGAACTACTATTGCTATTACAGGTCTTCAAAATGCTGGAAAAACATCCTTCTCTCAAAGATTAGTCTCTGGAGCATATATATTGTCTCAACCAACATATGGTGTAGATGTAGAATTTACACAATATAGAGGAGTACCAATACAAATTTGGGATATGGGGGGTCATGCTTCATTTAGAAAACATATCTGGCAGAATTATGTAGAACAATCCTCAGCATTAATTTTCATTTTTGATGCAAGTGATTTAAGTAAAATGGAGGAAAGTGCTGAATGGTTTTGGAACAGTTATGCTTGGATAGCAGAGAAACAAATCCCAATTTTATTTCTAGCAAATAAGTGGGACTTAGTAAAGGAAACAGAAGAAACAATAGACAAAATAGTATCAGGATTTAATTTGAAAAAAATATCAGAAAAAGCTTTAGAAACACCTTTTAGATTCTTTTTTGTTTCAGTAAAAACTGGAGCATTTATATCAGAAGCTATGAATTGGTTAATTGGAAAGAGTTTAAATCAATCTAAAGATCAAAAACGAGAAGTTATTTCATTTGATTTATTCATAAAAATTGATAATTATATAGCTCACTTGCATGATAACACAGATAAAAGAAATATGGTTGCAAAACTTATAAACACCTATAAAGAAAAATGGTCTTCTACAATGGATTCACTTATTGATGTTTTGGAGGAAATTGTTTTTGAAAAATATAGGGTTTTGTTTATTTCTTATAAAAATAAAGCAATTGTAATTTCATCAAAAAGAGAATTTCTAGATCAATCTGTTTTTAAAAACCTAGTACAGGATATTTCTCTTTCTAAATTCAATGATAACATAAATGGTTTTTATAATCTTTTTGAAGAAACAAAATCTGAATTAGAAAAATACTTTCAGGTAGAGATTGCATCATCATTAAGTTGTGATGTCTCAGATGTAACAACTAGTCAATTTACCAATTAGATTAATTCTTTTCTTTGTCGAAATTTCAAGTTATTCTAGAGTTCTAAGAATGACATCAACTGTAAAACCATACTTCTTTTCAATTTGTGTTATAATCAATTCTTTAATCTCAGAAGCATCATTAACTGCAGTTTTGAAAATCACATTCCCACTCTGAATATAAGTTTGTACTTGATCAAAACCTAATGATTCAAAGACAGTTTTAAGTTCGCCCATTTTAATTTTCTTCTGACCACTTACATTTATTCATCTTAACATCGATATGAAGACAGTCATATGAAAAAGATATCAGAAAAAAGTTAAAAGATTTCGATTTGACTAAATAAAACACAATTTACATTCTGTAGTTAATCAAACACCCAAGAAACATTAAAAAGTAGTTTCACCTATATTTTAATGGTGATAAAATGAGTCAAGAGAAGGTAGCTTCTGTTTTCAAATTCTATGTAAAACCATGTGTTGCTGCATTGGAAGTTGAAGGAGACATAAAAATTGGTGATAAACTACTTTTCAAAGGTGCAACAACAGATTTTGAGATGACTGTAGCATCAATGCAAATTGAAGGAAAAGATGTTGAAGCAGTTACAAAAGGACAGCAAGTTGGCATTAAAACACCAGAAAGAGTTCGTCCAGGTGATGATGTTTTTAAGGTATAATCTACACAAACAAGATTCTAATTACCAAGAAGGTATATACGACTTGAATATCGTTATTCACATTTTTGTACTCCAGCTCAATCTCTTTTAAGAGAGCTGAAGAGCTACTATGATATTAATTTATAACAAAAAAGAAAAAGAGGAAGTTGGTTATTACCTTGAATTCTTCTTTTTAAATCGATTATATACTAAAGTGACTAACAACATCAGTGGAATAAGAAGTAAGCTAAGAACTGGAATAAATTCTGAGATTACTGGGTTTACTGTAACAACTACTGTATCCTCTGCAGTGTTTCCTGCAAGATCTTCAACGACAATTCTGAATGAGTATATATCTACAGATAAACCATCAACATCTACTACGATTGGATTATTTGAGTCCCAGTAACCTGAGGTATAGACGGTTTCCGGACCACCGCTTGGATTAATGTAAACCGTGTAAACGTGTGGATTCATATCCGTAGCTGACCAATCTATGGTGTTACCAGTCGCTCCTACTATGTAGTCGAAGTTTGCAACGCCTACTACATCGGGATTGATGAAATCAATAGTGGTCTCGATAATATTAAGCTTGATCTGACCAGGTAGTATTAAGTAATAGATAAGATTTGAACTTTTCTCAACATATAAGACAGAGTTAGGATAAGCGAAGTAGGTTAAAGTCCAAACTTCAGTATATTCCCAGGACTTGCTACCATTAATAGTCATCATATCGAACCAATAAACCCAATTTGCATTATCACCAATTATAGGATTAGGAACGAGGTTAGCAAAAGCGAAGAATTTCTGATAGAGAAACATCGAAGTTGGGTCGACAGAAACATAACCGTTGAGAACATTTATCACTATATAATAATTCATTTCTCCTGTAGTCCCAGTTTCGTCGTAAGAACGAAGGCTTACAAGGGTATTCATTTCAAATGGTGATAACCACTCAACAAAAGTAAAATTATATTCAGCTCCTTCAGTGGTAGATAAGGATAGATATTCCATATTTAAGATATCTCCTTCCTTAAGATTTACAATAGGTATCACATTTACTGAGTTTATTTCTACTGAGTCATTTGATACTGACAAATCATAAAAGTGTCCTTCAATATAAATAGTATTTGTACCATTTTCAAACACAGGAACGAAAAATTCGTCAATATACGGGTAGTTAAATGTCGTAATAAATACATCATTTACATATATGTCTATGTAATCAAGTTCATAAGAATCCGAGACATCAATTTGACATAATACAGATCCTCCTTCTACTGTAGCATAAGGCATTGGAGATTCTATACTCAAAGTATAGACAACTGGATCAAGATATAGTTCAATAATTACACCTTCTCCATCATAGTTAATTACTGCTGTAGTTTCATTCCAATAATATTTATCAGCTGAAGCCTCAATAATATAATTTCCTGGACCTAAGTTACTACAATTAAATAAACCATTGATATCAACATAACCATCAATGATGAAGTAATAGTATTCTGTGTAAAAGGTCACCCATGCACTTTGAATAGGATTTAGAGTCAAACTGTCATAAACATATACTTCTAAATAACCTAGCCCTGGGGTGTACTTTGGTGCTAAAAGTATTTCTAGATATACTCCTTCGCCGTCATAAGTGATATGTGGATATGATTCATTATACCTATAATTTTCAGCGTCGACAAAAATCCAGTATTGACCAACACCTAAACCTGTAAAGTTATAGAAACCATTTACATCAGTAAGTCCAGAATCTATGTATATACCACTATCACCTGTATAAAGACCAACGTTTGCATTTGGTATTGCAGAAAAATTCCCTGCATCAAGAACGTATAATTCAAAATATCCATTTCCCGGAGTATAGGGGATAGGGAGATAAAATTCAACTACCTTTTTTTCACCTTCATAATCAATTGTAAGAAAAGAGTCGTTAAATGCATATCCTTGAGCATATACCTGAATAATATAGTCACCTGTTGCTAAGTCTGTAAAATTACAAAAACCACTAGTATCTGTATTAATACTAGCTATCAAAATATAATCATAATCATAGAGGTCAATGCTGGCATCATAAATGGGCGATAAAGATTCAGCTTCGTAAACGTAGACTTCGATAAAAGCAGTATCCTGAGCGGTTACGGTTAAATAAGTTGAAAATAGAGGAGTAAAAATTCCAAATAACAAGACAAAGAAAACTAAACCAAAGCAGGTTTTATTCTTTTTGTTCATTTTTTCACCTACATATTTTATAAGCTTAAACAATTAGCTTATCAATAAAAATTTTTAACAAATTTTATAAATGTTTTCCATTATTTGAATATATAATATGTTCATCTATTATTTTAAAAAAAAAGAAAAAAGAAGAAAGAAAAATTTTAGAATCTTATTTTACTTTTTTTCTTAGTATAATTATTGGTACTGCTAGAAGAAATATTAGAGGTAAAAACAGATTATTACTAAATTCCATAATCGAGGGTTAATCTGAAATAACATTAAAAAATCAAATTTAAATATAACATAAAATATAATTAGCAGTAATTAAAATATAAAGGGTATATCTGTGAATAGTGAAGAATATGCAATTGTTATTGAAAATTTAGTCAAAAAGTATGGTGATTTATTAGCTGTAAATAATATTTCATTTAAAATTCGAAAAGGAGAAATCTTTGCATTTTTAGGACCTAACGGGGCAGGAAAAACCACAACAGTAGAAATACTTGAAGGAATTAGGAAAAAAACAAGTGGAAAAGCTTACGTTTTAGGGAAGGATATTGATAAGAAGAAGGAATTGGATAGTTTAAAGAAAATTATAGGTACTCTCCCTCAAGAATTTAATACGCACGAAAATTTGACTGTAAAAGAGAATCTTAGATTTTGGAGTAAAATGTATGAAAAATCACTTTCTATCGATTATTTAATTGACTTGGTTAAACTTACAGATAAAACCAAAGAAAGGTATAAGAATCTTTCTGGTGGATTAAAAAGAAGGCTAGGAATAGCTATTTCACTTGTAAATGATCCAGAATTGATTTTTTTGGATGAGCCTACTACTGGTTTAGATCCTAGAGCACGAAGAGAAACTTGGGAAGTGATTGAGGATTTAAAGGAACAAGGAAAAACGGTTTTCTTAACTACTCATTATATGGAAGAAGCTCAAGTTTTAGCAGATGAAGTAGCTATAATTCACAAAGGAGAAATAATAGATATTGGGACTCCTACTCAACTGATTGATAAATACGGAGGAGACAATAAAATCATTGTTAGATGCAATAGTGATGAAGTACGACAACAAATTTACAGTATTCTTTTTGAGTTAGGACCTGCAGAAAATGAGGATAAAGACATAGTTGTTTCAGCAAAGCGAGGAGGTTTATCTAAAGTTGTTGATCTTTTAGAAGACAACAAAATTCCTTATACTGATATAATTTCTCAAAGACCGACTCTTGAAGATGTATTTTTGTCATTAACTGGCGAAGTATTGATAGATAAGAAAGCAGTAAAAACTGCTACATAGGAAGTGCTAAGATGGTAAAAGGTAAATCTATTTTTTCAAAAATAAGATTCAGTTTTCGAAAAATCTTTGGGTTTACTAGTACTACTGCATTAAGTTGGATAAAAACAGGACCTGCACTATTCTTTACTTTCATCTACCCTATTATCATGATACTATTGTTTGGATATATTTTTAGTGCTGGAGGAGATGAAAATCTCTATAATCTCGCTTATATGAATAATGATACTTATCAAGTAGGAGATCAATATTATAGTTATACTCCAGCTTCAATTCTATTACAAAGGCTCGGTTATCAAAATAGTACTCTTGCAGAAGAATTGAATCTAAATTTACAAGAGGTATATTATAATTCTTCACAAACAACTGCTATGGATTGGATGAAGGATAATGATATACCTTATTTACTTGTCATTCCAGAAGGTTGGTCTGCTACATTAAATGAATCAATTACTAATAGTTCAGCGCCAATAGCAAATATCTATTACTACTATGATCCATCTTATACTAGTTCAATGGAAGTAAGAAGTATTATAGACAATGTTCTACAAAAGATGAATATTGAGGAATTTGGTATACAATCGTTTATACAAATCGAAACAAAAACCACTCCAAGTCGTGAAGGTTTAAACTATATTGATTTCTATGTTCCAGGAATTATTATGGTCACAATTTCAACTTCTGGAATGATGGGATTAGTTAGTACGGTCACAGAAGAAAGAAAAACAGGATTGATCTATAAAATATCTTCTACTCCTTTGAAGAAATGGGAATGGAGCTTGTCTCAATTATTATGGCAAGCAATATTAGGCATCATTGTTGCGATATTGACAGTATTAACTGGGTGGGTTGCATTTGGTTTTAACTTAAAATCCATCCATCCTTTGATGATTGTTGCATTAATATTTGGTTCAATGACTTTTGCAGGATTGGCTTTAATTCTTGCGTTTTTTGTTAGGAGAACTGAAGCTGCAATGGCAGTAACAATGGCTTTTGTTTTTCCTCAAATGTTCTTATCAGGAGCTATTTTCCCAGCTGAGATGTTACCTAGTTATATGCAGACTATAGCAAAAATCTTTCCACTATACTATATGGGAGAAGCAATGAGAAACATGATGTTAGCATCAACTTTTCATAAAGTATGGCTAAATTTGGGTATAACAATAGCAATGGGAGTGGTTTTCTTTGTTATAGGTTCAATAATTACAAAATGGAGGAAAGAATAATTATGTCACAAGAAAAAGATGGTTCAGAAACAAGAAAAGAGAGGAAGATATTTTCAAACTTCTCTATTGGTTTCAAAAGAATAGGGGCTTATATTTCCGCAGCACTATTAGATTTTAAAAGATCCCCACTTACCATGTTTTTCACTGTTGCTTACCCAATTATTCTTATTTTATTATTTGGTGCAATTTTCTCTGATTCAAACACTGCTTTTACTTCCTATAATCTATATATCCAAAGTGAAGGTGATGAGGGGTTTTTAATCCAACCGTCTCCTCCAATATTACTAAATTTTACTGATACTCTGATTTCTGCATTAACTGATATTGAAACTAATGATAGCCAGCCTTTTTTCAACATTAATTTTATACCACTTAAAGATGAACAAAATAACATAATAGATCCTGGAACTTACCTTGAAGAAGTAGAAGGATATATATGTTTAGTAATCCCAAAGAATTTTACCCAAGAAATTCTATTTGATTATCCTACAAATCTTACTATTATATTAGATAAAAATTCTCAATCAGCTTCAATTTCATTAAGTATAATTAACAATATTGTGTATAATTTCAATTTAGCAGTTAATGGCTCTCAAACAAATTTAGGAATGGAAACTATTGATATCTATTTAGGACAACAGATTGAATATTTTGAATTTCTTATTCCTGGTATAATAGCTATAGCAATAATGAACAATGCAGTGTTAGGAACGATTAACAGATATAGCTATTTTAAGAAGCAAGGTTTCTTTAGAAAGCTGATAACAACTCCGATGAAGAAAAGAGATGTAGTACTTGGAGAAACCTTTTGGCAACTAATTCAAGCAATAATTTCAATAATAGCCATACTTTTAATCGCTTGGATGGTTTTTAAACTTCCTCAAGGAGATTTTACATGGATTTTAAGAGTTCTTGATTGGAAAATTATTCCTGTAGCTATTGCTGGGGTCATGTGTTTTACAGGATTAGGGATGATAGGAGCGAGAATAGTAAAGAATCCTGAATCAGGAACAGCAGTTGGGAATTTTATTTCTTTTCCAATGATGTTCCTTAGCGGGGCATTTTTTGATGTTTCTGGTGTACCAGTTATTAGCACCATTTCTAAGATGATACCATTGACCTATATGATTGATTCTCTAAGAGCATCTATGATAACAAACAATCCACCAATAGCGTGGATTAATATGGGTATTAGTTTAGCTTTTAGCGTAGCTATTTTGATAATAGGGATATTACTAACAAAACTATCTGAGGATTAAAGAATAAAATTACACTTAAAAATAGTCTATCAGATTTTTTTATTGTAAAAGCAACTATTACCTTCAGAATAGATTTGTTCAAAACCATGGTGTTCATAAAATCTTCTTGCTACGTTATTCGATTTTGCAACATGAAAAGCTATATTACTCAATCCTTGTTCTTTCGACCAGTCTTCAGCTAAAGCAATAAATTTCGAAGCTAATCCTTGTTTTCGAAAGTGTGGCTCTACAAATACATTAACAATCCAAGCTAAAGACTCTTGAATTAAGTCGAAATCATCTCTTATTTGCAACCACAAAATACCAGAATTTTCTCCTTTTTCTGTTTCTGCTACAAAAATTGAATACTGTGGATTATTTGGGTTCATAGCTTTTTTTTCTTTGTCATAAAAATCTTGAAAAGTTTTTCGTGCTTCTTCTTCAGTAGCATCATTTTCTTCACAATATGTTATTTTATAACTTTGAAAAGTTGTTTCTAGCCAATAATCAAAGTCTTTTAATTTATCCATTTCACGAATTTGAAACATTTTTTTTCTCCATTTACTAATCTTGAAAATAAATATTATTAAAATGAGAAAAAAAATCATAAGTAAAAACATATTGGAATGTATATTGAAAAAAATATCAAAAAAAAAGAAAAAAAATTTCACGGATTTTTCCTTTTTCCTTTAAATGAAAATATCTTAACAAACAATAAAAGTGCAAAAAAACAAATTGCATATGAAATATTAAATTCTGTTTTTTCAGTGGTTGTAGTTGTTTCAAAGATAATGTCAATCTTTTCAGTTTTTACAAGGACTCCTTCTTCTACTCCTTCTACTCCAAAAAAACTATCTTTTTGAACATAGGAAGATTTGTCCGCTAAAATAGCTGTTAAATTGTATTTATTTTGGACCGAAAAATCTTCTCCTGAATTAAAATAAAATTCTAGATTAACTGGATCACAAATATTACTGTATTTAGTTGAATAAACACCTTTTTGATGAACATTATAGAGTAGGTCTGCGCAATATGAGATGTTGAGATCTTCTTCATATTCAACTGCTCGCAGCATATTTGTTGCAGTTTCATATCGTTGGCAAGGATAAGATCCGTGTGTTACATCGTTCAAATCAAAATTGGTAGACACCATAAAATTGTCATTAATTCTTGTAAATACCCATTGACCTGTAGAATTTACACCAACCACAACAGCATCTCCTGTTTTATCAGCATAATGGAACTGAGCTCCAAGGTATCCACTCCATTTATGATTTTCAAACCAATCTATTACTTCTACTACAGTTTTACAATCCCACAGCACTTGTGCGAGAGCATGAGTAGTATATGGAAAATGAGCAGTAGGATTAAGATTCAACTGAATGTCTGGCAAACCGTTTGCATCATAACACAAACCATATTCATTCATACCACCTTGTTCCCAACCGTCCGTTTCAGAATTATCGTTATTATCAAAACCAAAAAAAACCGAACCATATATTTCTTTAATTCCAAAATATGTTGTAGATACATTTTGAGCTGGGATATACCACCTATATGCATTATTCGACTTGTAATCTTCATTATTCCCAAACAATACTCTCTCTCCGGATGTAGCTGTAAATATAGTACATGAAGAAGAAACATGAGGTTGTATGTTAATTGTTGAGTTTCCTTCTATTGTAGAAGGTTGGATTGTTACTAGGATAGTAATAGTAAACATGATTAAAGCTAATTGTTGTCTTTTAGTAAACATGATAACTAAAAGATTCCAGTGTTTTTTTATCTTTTAGTTATAAGTTGTGAGATTACTTTATATATTCTTAACTAACGCTAATTTATATTTGAGTTATGATTTTCACTAATATTTCTGAATAAAACTAGTTTTGCTTCATTTTATGAGCTTATTTTATATATACCCGTCGTAAGTCGCATAAAAATTAATTTAGATGAGAATCTATGTATACTTGTGATAAATATGGCAACACAAAACAATAGAAAGATACTAGGTCTAGGTTTCCGCTTCTATGAACCTAAACTAAAAACAGATAGTATTGAAAACGAAAAACATAGAAGTACTAGCCATATAACACATAAGCAATTGAAAAAATCTCAAGTTAGAGCTAAATATAATTCAATGTTTTATGGCTATTAAAGAGATTAAGAAGTGAATTTAATTCACTACTTTAAATCTAATTTTGAAATATTAAATTCAATCTAGTTTTTTACAAAACTCAGTTAGTATCTTATACTAGAAATAGAATAATAAAATCAATATAGTTGAATTTAAACCTTATAGTTTAATAACATTAAGTTTCTGAAGAAAAAAACAAAATTTATAGCTTCATATATACTATAATGTATTTTTTCATTTCATACTTGATTGAAAGTTTAATGACTAGTTTGAATACTTAAGTATAATCTTCCTCAATCTTTCTTCTAATGTTGGTGAAAAATTACTCTCTTTTATCCACATTTCAACTAGTGAAAGTCTTTTATTAATCCAATTTTGATTATCCATTTCTTTTGATATAAGAAATTCCCATTCAGTTGCAGTTACATGTGCTTGTAACACTTCATTGTTATGTTGGTGAAAAATCTCTTCAGATATAGGAATTTCATTTCTCTTTAGTTCATTTAATTCTACTATCTCATGTAGGAGTAATAGTTTGTGAACAACAATATCAGAAAGAGTTGTAGTATCACCAGTTTGAGTATCAATAGAGAAATAGTTTATCAAATCTTTTGCTTTTACATTAGTCTGGTTATAGCCATATTTAGAAAGTATCTTTGACACTTCTTCGACTAATTCCTGTAAATATTTCTCATCCATTTTCAAAGATTGATTTTTTCTTGACATTTAGACAAAACTCGGAGTGATTGTAACAATAACGATTATAAATTAAAAAAGTAATTTAAAAGTTTGTCGAGATGAAAAAAGAATCAGACGTTTGTATGCATTAGAATAGAATTTTTAGAATTGATAATAACAATATTCTTATCCTAAATATTCTAAAACTTAAAAACTAGTATAACCTTACATGAGTGTTAAATATTATTAAATTAATTGAAGATAAAAACACAGTTGATGCTAATGGAATTAAATACCGACCTTCTGATCATAGGTGGAGGGAGTGCAGGAACAATGGCCGCAATTGTTGCAAAAGAACAAAATCCTGATATTGATGTTCTAATCATAGAAAAGGCTGAGATCAATCGAAGTGGTTCTATTGCCATGGGAATGGATGCTCTTAACATAGTTATTCAACCTGGTTTATCAACTTCCGAACAATATTTGGATTCAGTGAAAATCATAACAGAAGGAATTCTTGACTACAAGCCAAGTTTGGTTATGGCTGAGAGAAGTTATGCATTGTTAAAACGACTTGAAAGTTGGGGGATTCATTTTCCTCAAAATGAAGATGAAGAATATATCTCTTTACAAGTTCATGCCAAAGGAAAATTTTTAGTTGAGATGGATTCACCAGATTTGAAATTAGTTTTAGCAAAGAAGGTAAAAGAAGCGAAGGTAAAAGTTCTAAACCGTACGATAATCACCAAGCTTTTAGTTAAAGAAGGGAGAGTGAATGGTGCTCTAGGATTTAATGTTAGAAGCGGAGAATTTGTTGTTTGTAAAGCAAAAGCTGTTATTCTAGCAAATGGTGGTTGTGCAAGATTTTCTCTTCCTAATTCAGGATACCTTTATGGAACATTTGATTATCCAGGAAATGCAGGAGATGGATATGCTCTTGCCTACCATGCTGGAGCACAACTTACAGGTTTTGAATACACTAGCTGTTCTCCTCTAATAAAGGATCTAAACTGTCCTCTGTTATACATTACTCTTACAAGAGGAGCAGAAGTCGTTAATGCACTTGGAGAAACGCTAGATTTCGAATATCTTTCTCCGCAGTTCATGTTAAATGAACTTCGAGAGGGGAGAGGACCGATTTTTATAAAGATGAATCATTTACCAGAAGAAAGGATTAAGGAAATTGAGAACATCCTTTTTACAACTGAACGTCCGATACAAAAGAGATTTTGGGAGGAAAGAGGAGTAGATTTCAGAGAGGGATTGATTGAGCTTGGAGAAACAGAATATCAACTATGTGGAGGTCATGGGTTTACTGGTATTGTAGTGAATGAAAGAGCTGAGACTAGCCTAAAAGGACTTTATGCTGCTGGTGATGTAGCTTGCGTACCTTTCCAACATTTAACAGGAGCGTTTGTGTTTGGAGAAATAGCAGCAGAAGAAGCAATAAAATACGCAAGTACTATCAAACATATCGAACTTGATCCAAGTTCTTTGAAAGAAGAGGAAAAAAGATTGCAAAACATCATAGATATTAATAAAAAAGGAGCTATATCTGTGCAAGAATTTGAATACAAAGTTAGAAGAAAGATAAGTGATTATGCTATTCCTCCAAAAAATGAAACGAAATTGAATCAAATGTTATGGTGGATTCAAAGATTTAGAGCAGAAGTTTCTGACATAAAAATCTCAGATTATCATGAGTTAAGTAAATTCGAAGAAATCAGATTTATCCTAGATTGTGCTGAGCTATCTGTTAGAGCTTCACTTACTAGAAAGGAAAGTCGCTGGGGATGGTTTCATTATAGAATTGATTTTCCCGAGAGAGATGATGAAAAGTGGTTGAAGCACGTTATTCTCGAGAAAAACAAAACTAATGGAGAGATGAAAGTATCTCTGAGAGACATTAAGGATAGGTGGAAATAATGACATTAATAATTGATGAGAATCTGTGTACAAGTTGTAGTGAATGTGTAGAATGTTGCCCAATGGATATAATTAGATTAGATGAAAACGGAATACCTTATCAAAAATACAATGAGTGTTGGTACTGTGGGGTGTGTGAAGAAGATTGTCCAGAAAATGCTCTTGTAATTGAATTACCTTTTCTTGTTAAATAATTTGCAATATAATATTTGTAATTTCAGATACAGAGACTTAACAATTCTCCGTTTCTACAGATTTAGTTGGTGAAGTTCGAATGCTATCTTCTTGCAAAAGATTCTGAAAAACACCAAAGGATTCTAATTCCATATCGCATGCATGAGGTTCTATTGGATGTCTTCGCTTTCTCAGTTTCTTGTGTATCCAATCGTAAAACATACTGAAAACATAAAGTATTGACAAGAGTACAACTATTACAGGTCCAGGTGGTAACTGAATAAAGTGAGCAATAAACAAACCTGAGACATTTGAAACTGCAAGTACAATACCAGACATTATCATAGTTCTCTTGATAGTCTTTTGATAGTATAATGAAATAGCAGCTGGAAGTGTAAGAAAGGCTATTAATAAGATAATACCTACAATCGACACTATTACTATGATTGTTAGAGCAACTAGAACGTAAAAAAGTACATTAACAAGCATAATTGGAATGTTTCTTACTTCAGCATATTCCTCATCGAAAAGAACAAGTTGTATGGTTTGAAATCCAAGTATTGCAACCAGCACAATGATAACTGTCAAGATGATCAAAGCTATGAGATCCCAGAATTCTATAGTAAGAATATTTCCAAACATGAAACTAAAAAGATCTTGAGTGTATCCTTCTGTCAGATAAAGGAAAATTCCACCTATAGCCATTCCAAAAGCCCAGATGAAGCTTAAAATTGGATCTAGACGATTCTTAGCTCGTCTCTTAATAACACCAACAGCAGCTCCGCTAAATGCCCCAAATATTACTCCTCCAATTATAGGGCTTATACCTAAATAACCAGCTATAGCTAAACCTCCAAAAGTAGCATGTGAGATACTTCCAGAAATCATAGAGATTCTTTTTATTACAACAAAGGTACCTATGATTGCACAAGGTACAGCAGCAATAATTGCTACAATTAAAGCTTGTTGAAAGAAAAGATATGATAAAATACTACTCATCAATACACTCTCCTGAGACTCTTTTACCTTTTTCTTCATGTACTTCATGAATGTTAATACCATGTGCCATACAGCGATTTATACAGAGAAATTTATCCACATATTCTTCTAGTAATGAAAGGTTATGATCAACAATAAGAATAGTGACAGTTTTACTAAGACGTTTTAGGGTTTCTAAAAACATTTTTTGTAAAGTAACATCAAGACCTGCAGTTGGCTCATCTAATATCAAAATTTGAGGTTCAGTTGCAAGAGCTCTAGCTAGAAAAACTCTATTTCTCTGTCCTCCAGATAATTCGTTGAGTTTTCTATCCTTTAAACTATAAATATCAACCATCTTCATGACTCTTTCTACAATTTCCTTATCCTTCTTTGTTATAAAACCTATAATTTTTGTTTGTACTCTAGCACCTATTATAGCTTCATGCACTGTAATTGGAAAATCAGTATCAACATCTTTTATCTGTGGGAAATATCCAATCTCTCTTCGTTTGTTCTTAATCGGTTGTCCAAACAATCTTATTGTTCCCATATCAGGTTGCAAAATTCCTAGAACTAATTTGACAAAAGTCGTTTTTCCGCCACCATTTGGACCAATTATTCCAACAAACTCACCTTCATGAATTTCAATATTTACATCTTGTAATGCCCAATCTTTGTTGTTGAATGAGAAAAAGAGATCTTTTACTTCTAGAACAGATTTCTCTTTTTCGACTTGAACTGTACTCATACTATATCTAACCATTCTTTTTTCTTCTAATTAAAATAGGTATCGCCACAGTTATTAAAACGAATAAGGTGATACTAATTGTAAAACCTGGAACACCCTTACACACAGGTTCTTGATCTAACTTTACAACCAATAGATCTGTAGTCCAATCAAGGTTATTATAATAGTCACTTGCAAGAGGATAAAGCTGTACAATTTCCACACAAGCTTCTCTTGCAAATGCATCTGCAACAGAAACACTCACTTCCTCTTGGATGAATATTGCTCCAACATCATTAGCTCTTGCCTCATCTATTACTTGTACAAAATGAGCTGAACTGGGATCCTTTCCATCTTCTTCCAAAGCTATAAGTGTCAATCCAAAATCATCTGCAAAATACCCCCAAGAAGGGTGAAAAACTAGCATAACAGTTTTATTAACAGCACTCAATCTATAAGCAATCGTACTGTTCAAATCTGTTAATCTTGAGATATAAGAAGCTGCATTTGTTGCATACTCAGCTGAATGAGCGGGATCGATTTCTTGAAGTTTATCTCTGATAGTTCCAAGCATGTGTATTGTTCGGGTTGGAGAAAGCCAAATATGTGGATCGACATTGCTTGCAACTTGATTCATAACTAAACCTTCGTTATGTACTTGTTCTTGTAACAAGTCCAGACCAATTGAAAGATTTACATATTGAAAACTGGGATTTTCCGAAGCACCAATCAAAGCACCTTTATTGGCTGTTTCAAAATCAGTTAATCCAATAGAAAACCACACATCAGCTTCACTCATAAATATCAGATCATCTGTTGTCGGATTGTAAGTATGAGGACTCTGTCCTGCGGGAATAAGTGGTGAAACATCAACATGTTCTCCCCCTATCTCTTCAATCCATTCAACTTGAGGTACAATAGTTACAGCTACTTTTACTGATGCTTGATTTAACTCTTTTCTCGAATTAACATTATTGACTCCTGCTACCGAAAAAGAAGTAGACAGAATAAAACCTAATAGTAGTAATAATACAGTTTGTTTATATCTCATTTTAATATCCCGTAGCATTTACGATATTTCGTAAATATTATGAGGAACCGAAAATTTATAAGTATTATTGTCTATCGAAATAAGTAGCAAATGACAGTGCAAGAAAACGAGCTTTCTGTTCAAGAGAACAAAGTTTTGGAATTCATTTACAGATGGTTTAGACCTATTAGAACTGGAGATTTAAGCAAAGAGATGGATATCAAACACACAACTTTGAATTCTCAACTTAAAGCGTTGGAAGATAAGAAATTCATAAAATGGGACAGATATGGTTCGGTCGTATTAACCCCAAAAGGGAAGGACAAAGCTAAACATCTTAACCGTCACCATGGAATATTAGAAACTTTTATGATAGAAATCTTAGGAATGGAGAAAAATAAAGCTCAACTAGAAACACTTTCTCTTGCTCCTGTAGTTTCGTGTAATTTTGTCAATTTGATTGGGGATAAGTTCAACTTACCAACAACATGTGCTTGTGGGAATGAAATACCTACTGAAAAAGAATGTATTAGCTAAGGTTTTTGAAATGATTGATTTGGAAACTGAGAGACTTTTAATTAGAAATTATAGAGTAGATGATTGGAAAGATCTTGCAGAATTAGGTATGAAATATGAAGAAACAGATTTAGCTAAGTATGATGAAGGTCCATGGCCAGATGATTTAGAAGTCTATAAAGGAATGGTTCAAGATCTAGCTAAAAGCGATGATTTTCTCGCAGTTGTTCTCAAAGAGACTAAAAAATTAATTGGATTGATATACAAAGCTGCAAAAGAAAACAAGAAGTATGAATTCGGATTTAATTTTAATACTGATTATCAAGGGAAAGGATATGCTTCAGAAAGTTGTAAAGTCGTTGTAGACTACATGTTTGATATATTAAAAGCTAATTTAATTACAGCAGGAACTGCAAAAGTAAATGCTCCTTCAAATAAACTGCTGTTGAAATTAGGTTTTAAACAGGTAGGAGAAAAAACAATTGCTTTTAGAAAGGATGAAAATGGTAATCCAATCGAATTTGAAGCTTTAGATTATGTTTTGAAGTTAGAAGATTCGTCAAATTGAGCTAATTCAAACAGAAAAAAATCAAAAAAAGAGAAAAAACACGTAGATGAGTTAATCTAAAATACTGGTGGAGTCTCTAAAGGATAAGGATCAGAATTTCCACCAATCCCTTCTATAATATAACTACCAATCCCTAAGAAATCATCCCAATAATTTCCTGTGTTTGTGTCAACATCATACCAGATATTTACACTATCATCATATGCTTGAGATGATCCATAAGCTGAATTATTCAAGAAAGTATTATGATAGATATAATTGATATCATTATTTACTTCAATGGAAATTGCATAAATATAATTCAATTCAAAATAATTGGAAGTTATTGTACTAGTATCTACATTAGAGTAAAAATAGACTCCCATAGCATTGTAAGTAAAATAATTGTTCTTGATATAAAGTAGAGAATTCTTCTCCAAGTATATTCCAAAGTAATTATATTCAATTTCATTGTTTTCAATAATTGAAGCTCTTGATTTTAACAAGATAATTCCATAAGAATTATGAGAAATCACACTTGATTCTATTCTAATAACAGCAGATTCTTCTACAGAAAATCCTTTATGATTATTATTGACTTCACACTCAGAGACACTAGTACTAGCTGAATAACCGATATAGATACCTAAATTATTATTCTTACTTACACATTGAGTAAGGCTAGCAAGCTGTGAATAATAAATTATTATACCAATTTCGTTGTTTTTACAAGTATTTTCTGTTAATATACAACCAGATGAAGAATCAACAATAATTCCATACCCATTATTATTACATTCATTTCCAATTAGAGCAGTTTGTGGTGAATAATAAATTACGATACCTATTCCTGGATTTGCGTCACAAATATTCTTTGATATAACCGCACTGCCTGGAGCTACTGATTCAATCGAAATTCCTATCTTTGTAGCATTGATATAACAATTCTCTATTACAAAATACTTCTTTGTATTCCAGATACTTATACCAATTAAACTATCAGTAGTTATATTATACTCTGAAATCCTATATGGATTGCTTTCGGTTCCTCTGCCTGGAAAATCATAATCTTCAAAATCATCATCACCCCAAATTACTATTGCTCCATGTTCAACATAATTGATAACATCATTATCATTTTTATATTCTAGAACAACAAAAGTCACCGTAACTGCAGAAATTGCTAGGATAAGTGTTGTGATTGCTCCAATCAAGATAGGCTTTCTTGTAAGTATCATTTTTTCACCACATAACTGTTTTCTTGAGAATTGATGAATAATTGCTTGATTCTTTGTTACAACTCAAACAGAACTTTGTTGTAACCAAGTTTTTCTTTTCATTTTCATCAATTTCAATATTTAAGGCTTTTAATATATTTTGAGGAGACTTCATTCAATCACCTTCATCCCGCTTTCTGTCAATCTAATGACAAAATTCCTTCCCCATCGTTCTCGTTTCACAAGTCCTTGTTCTACTAACGGTGTAATATTTCGAGAAATTCTCGATTTAGTAAAACCTGTTTCTGCACACAATTCTTTTTGCAAAATCTTCCCATTATTTTCAGAAATTAAACGCAAAAGTGTTTTTTGAGTCTCAGACAAATAAATAGTAGAAATCTGTCGGACAACCTTTTTCTCTCTTTTTCTCATGAATAGGATAGTTAAACCAGCACCAAGGATTATACCACCAAGTACTCCAAGTACTATTGCCGTTACAGGAGTATCTTGAAGAGGTTTGTTAAATCTTACAAAGATAAAAGAGTCTTCTAAAGCATTAAGATTCTCAAATGTCCAAGATAAATAGACACGCTGACCAGCTAATGCAAAGCCATCAGAGGGGAAATAAGATGTAAGACCGTCTTCTTCATGAATGAAACTCCGTTCTGGAATCTTTACTTCTATAAGCTGTTCTTCAGTGAAGTAGGTTACAGAAGAAGAAAATTCGAAATAATAATAAGAGTGTCCATTTTCAGCAACAGGATAGCGTTCTAAATTGTACCAGATATCAAAAGAAGTAGTACTATTAGCAACTAATTCAGTGCGAAAAGAGATATCAACTAGATGTGATGATTCAGAGATCGCAGTATCATCAAATATCAAACTGCCATTATAATCTGTTACAATTAAATTTGACATGGTTTGGTTAATCCACACTTCAATTGAATCTAAAGTTGAATTTTGAGTGTTCCTTACAGTAAATCTCTCAGCTACTTTAATCTCATCAATCTGAATAATATCAATCTTGATATTGTGCGTTTCAACTGTGAAAAGGTAAGGATCTAAGGACATTGAAGGTGAAGATTTTTTTTGAGAAGAGAATGCTAATGCATCACTTGATATAAAGGCAAATAGAATGATGAAAAATAATATGATTTCTCCTGTAAGTTTTAATTTGCCTTTCACTTGTAAAATCCTCTCTAAATATCTAATAAATCTTCTCTCTAGTAGTACTTGTACCATGAATGAAAGACAAACACTATTTAATTATACTATGAAATCCGAACAGAACTTAACTGCAACAATGGTTCTATGTTTCAATTCACTAAAAAAATGCTTTATTTTTACAATTTTAAAAGGAAAAGTAGGATGCAAATGCATCCTTTTTTCTTCCACTGCTTTAAATCAAATAATAAGGTTTTGAAAAGAAACGCGATTTTCGCACATCCGTTTTAAAGGAAGTGAATGATCAGTTTCTTTTTGTGGTTTGCTAGACCACAATTAAACAATCACACAAACATTGATAATAAATTGGTAATTTCTTTCTC
>Ga0315550_1000085_pt1 | contig 55461 bp, 74 predicted proteins | sample SalMarSW160190MG_2_FD_203100 | JGI IMG/M metagenome (GOLD analysis project Ga0315550, IMG submission 203100) | Salt marsh sediment microbial communities from the Plum Island Ecosystem LTER, Massachusetts, United States - Salt Marsh Sediment SW1601-90 ...
CAATCTTCCCCGACTTAGACCCCGTGGACTTCAAGAAAAATCATCCAACGAAATATAAACTCGGTAAGACTTTGAACTTCCTCGTATTATTTAGGGGAGGAGCAACGGCTTTTCAAAGTACGGCATTACAGGATGAGGGCATCGAGGTCGAACTCGATTTCTGCTACGACGCCATTAGAAAATGGGACGAGAAACATCACGTCTATAGAGCATGGCAGGAAAGGATGATTGCATTAGCCGCCGAACAGGGATACATCGAATTACCCACTGGATGGTCGAGAACCTTCGGCATCGGCCACACAAACGTAGACGCACAGGGAGGCGAAGTATGCAATTTCCTCCACCAATGTCCCTGTGCACAGGTCATGCACTCGATTCAGCAGAAGATTCAATTGGAATTTTTGAGGCGACACCTCCGCAGTAGAATCTGTTTGGAAATCCATGATGCTATTTATATAGATACACACCCTGCGGAGGATGAAATAAGACATGAAATAGCCCACGAAGCCTTGACGCATCCACCCTTATTACCTGTGTTCGAGAACTGGGTAGGTCGGACTATCCCGTGGCAATATGAACGAAAGGAATACGAAAATGAAATCTGATTATGATAAAAAGAAATTTTATATGGACGAATACGGAAATCTATATCCCAAAAAGGGAAGTAAACACGGTTGGGTTATTGAAGTGACGCCTAAAAATAAACATTATTATGGCAAAGATCAATTATTCTATTCGATGAACGTATACTCTGATTATGCACTTCCATTAAATTGTGCTTACGTGATGCCTACAAGGGAATATGCAAGAGAATTGAAAAGCAACCATGGCCACGAAGTCGTAAGGAAAGTTATCTTAAACAGCAAAGGCGAACCTGTTGCGATTATCGGGAGAGGATAATGATTAGTTTCCTACTAATAAATTCGGACGTAGAGAACCTGCGGAGGCTACTGATTAAATATTGCTACTGGTACTATGTTAAGGCGGAACCTCTTATTAATGACAGGGACTACGACTTGCATTTCGATTATCTTAAAGAGTTGGAGAAAACTAATGATGCTTGCTTCAAGCCTACGCCTGAGTCCCCAACACAAATGGTATATGGAGATTTGGAGTCTCAATATCCGGATTGGGCTAAAAATAAAGATATACATACTTTATATAGTCCAGAGGAGATAGCGGAATATGAGAATAAAATGAATATTCCTTTTAATCTTCATTCGATGTATTTTAGTTTTAGGAATTAAAAATGAAAGTTCATTATCGCAAATATAGAATAATTAAAGGTAGTTGGCTCAGGATGGTTTGTGGGCATTGGGTAGCATGGTATAATAGAGAACAGTATGCAAGGAGGAAAAAGGATGTGACCTGCAAGAACTGCCTTAGAGTTATAGGAGTAAAAAAATGATCCCGAAAAAAACTGATTTGCACTATCGGTATAAAATTCCAAATGTAATTACAATACAAATAGATTCGCGGGAGAAGATACCCCTGCTGTTTCCGGCTATGTTACAATGTGGTCATCCCGAATTGACCTATAAGACAATTCCGATAGCCGTGAAGCAGGAGGTTATCAAGTTGGACGCCGGGGATTATAGTCTAAAGGAATATCCGGAGTTGTGTATCGTTGAACGGAAAGCCTCTCAATTGGAATTGTATAAGAATCTCAACGAGTCACATGACAGGATTAGACAGGCGAAGGCATTTCGTAAATTAACATCCTCTTGTAAATATCCCTACATTCTAATAGAGGCATCCCCTGCCGAACTCCTGTCGGATAATCCACTGGCGAAACAACCGGAATTACTGTGTCACAGGCTCGGATTGGCATTGGCCAAGTATGATTTAAGGGCATTGTTCATCCCGTGGAAAAGCCGTTGTGCTAATACCAGACGTAAAACTGGAACACTATTATTGCATTTAATGTTGGGGTGTGCATTAGCCGATACCTTCGATGCTATCCCCACCACCCTATTGGAGGATTGAAAATGAAACCGGTATATCAAACCAGATTTGGAAAACGAGAAAGTGAAGATACAAAAGGAGGCAATTGTTTCCAAGCAGCATTGGCATCATTATTGGAATTGCCTCTAAAGCGTGTTCCCGATTTTTGTAACATTTATCCCCTTGAGGGACGGGAATGGTATGATAGATATATCGAGTGGTTAAGGAGACGGGGACTATCGGTAATAACTCTACGTATAGGGGATAGATTCACGCTGAAGGATGAAAGTCTTAGGGATTGTTACCTATTAACGGGGGGACCCAATGCGGATGGGGTAAGACACATGACAATATATCGGAATGGGGAATGTGTTCATAATCCTAATAAAAGATGCAAGGGAATAACTCCGGATTGTATTGATATTATCTTTCCTCTAAACCCCTTGATAAATGGGGCAAGGGAACTGGAGTGCCCAACTTGTAGGGAAAAAATCGAAATCGATGAAGAAGGGATGGTATCGTAATGAAATCTATACTGAGCTTTATACTGGGAATAGCCTTAACCAAGATAGGTTGGCTGAAAATATGGTATGGAATTATTTTCCTTACTAACGAAATTAAAGAACTTTTCTCTTGACTAATATGGACAAATCTGCTATAATAACATTATGGAAGAACGATAACACGACTATCGGCATGAGTGCCAAACAAATAAAGGTTCGGATCGCTATTGTCTTCCATAGCAATTATAACATGACCTCCGCAGATGGGGGTGGCTTTAGCAGTAGCTTCTGTTGCCCCCTTCTTTTTTAACCAGAAAGGAAACCAATGAGTGGTGCAATTCGTAAATTCAGGAAATCGCTTGGGAAAGATAAGCCCGTTATAATGATTCTCGGCGATGAGCAACAGACATTTCGGTTGGCGTCAAACAGGATATTCGATAAAATCGGAGAACACGTTATAACCGTTACAGATAAGAAGATTTATAATCGATTCCTTGAGGGCGTCCGCCAAGCCCAGGCAACCAAACAACATAACGTGAAGGAGTTCAACAATGCGAAATCCTAATAAAGGGGCATCCGAAGAAGTTCTGCGGAGGTTCAAAGAGGAAAGCTATGAACGATTCCGAATCGAATTATTCAACTCTGTAAAGGCATTGATGGATGAATTCGATATGACATGGGACGACTTAGCCGAATCTTTGAAATGGGTTAAGTATCGTGGCGAGACCGTTCCTGTCGAGTATTATAGCGGGGACGAAGTTATGAGTATTATCGGTGCGGGGAAAATCGATGATAGAAGGCTGAACGAAATAGCTCATTGTTTCTCTGCGGAGTGTTACTTGATATTCCGTCCCCGTCCTCCCTATACAAAAACATAATTTTTCCCTTGACTTTACTTTCACGATTTGGTATAATACAGAAAATCAATTGAAAGGAAAAAGATGAACTTTGAAACTATAGAACCAAAACCTGTTACTTGTAGACAGTCCTCAATATCATGTGCAATATCCTGCGAGAGGAAATGGTTTTGTAAAAATCTTTTAGGAATACGTTTGCGGGGAGGGCGTTTCTCAGAAGCCGCTTCTCTCGGTCGTATATACCATAAATTCCACGAATGTGGACAGGGCAACGAGCAGGAAGTTAAGAGATGGATTCAAGAGCAACAAAATAATATCATGGCTCGTGTTGATAAAGGAGAGGACTTGGATGGATCATTAGCCCGACAAGCTACAGCCCTTACTGAATTATACCACAAAGCCCTTGTTATGGCTCAAATATTTTGGGAGAAATATCCCCAACCGTCATATTTTAAGGTGATAGGCAAGGAAGTTCACCATACGATGCAGTTTGATGGACTAACTCTCGAAGGCACTATTGATAAGATATTATTAAACGAGCAGGATAATTCTATATGGATTCGTGACCACAAATCAACAGGCCGGACATTAGAAGTTATCTTCGGAGGAATTTCGTGGTCATTACAGGCTCGAATGTACCGCATTTTGGCACATGATTACCTATTAAATAACGTAGAGGCTTATAAGGATGCAGCACCGAATATAAAAGGTTTCATCCTTGATGGAATTCTCAAGCCCGGTATCAAGATGTGCAAAACAGATTTGAAAAATGCCAAGGATTGGAATTGCACACAAGAAGAAGCCTACCTCCGCAGAGTAAAGGACTGGTACTCGGATAAAGGTGAGGAATCCATTATGTCCCGCGGGATTATATACACGGAGCATGTGTACCCTACGGAGTTAAGAAATGTTTTTAGCCTGATGCGGAGACTCTCCGGCAGGGGCACCCATCCCGACCGCTATAACAGAGACGTTACGAGGAAGACATGCTTTGAGTATGAACGTCAATGTGAGTATCACGACCTGTGTTCGACAGACCCCGCCCAATGGGATTCGTTATTTGAAAACAAGTATGAATTCGCAGGGGGCAGTGATGAAGAAGAAGTATAAAAGCCAAAGAGATATGACCATGGCCGCCGTCAAAAATTGTCTGGGACGTGCGGCGGAAAAAACAGAATATTGGAATAATTTATTGAGGAGAACCAAGAAATGAAGATGTCAATTATAATTTTAGCAACGTTATTAACACTGGGCGGAGTAGGTTGTGTAGCCATATCGAGCTTGATAACCCCTGCGGAATTGGACACTGATGCGGTAAAGTATGTCGTAGCTGCGGAGGTTGCCGAGCCTAATGAGTACGTGGGTTATCCTAATCTCGCCAAAGCAGAAAAGTTGCAACAGGATGTGGAGATTGCTTATACTGTGACACAGTTTGATTTGCAGCAACAGGCAGAGCGAAATGAATTGGATTATAATATCTGTCTCGGAGCCACCACCCAGAATGTAAAGATAGGCAAGCAACGCGAGGAAATGCTATTCGGAGAGAGCGGCTTATTGACACTTGGATTGGGTTTGGCTGGATTTGGCGGATTGACTGGATATATTGGCTTGATGCGTAAAAGACCACAGGATATTACTCCGCAGGAAAAAGAGAAACTGCTCGCCGATGTCCAAGATAAGACCACTGCGGAATTAACTACTAAGGATAGACAAATCCTACAGTTAATTACCTCCGCACAGAAGTTTATAGACACCTATAAGACTAAGAACCCAGAGGTCGTTGCCGACTTCAAGCTCACTTGTAATACCGAACAAGATACCGATACTCAAATCAAAGTTGCACAGGTAAAAGCAACTATATAAGGGAGGTTAATATGACAACCGAACAAACACCTAATACGAATCCAAGTGTGGATACGAAGCCTAACGCGGTCCCCATAGTTCCCGATGATTGGGCTTCCCTCGGTGCCAAATCGGGATACGATCCGAAATCCGCGAGCGACTTGCGGTTCCTTATCGTCGGGCCAAGTGGGGAAGGGAAAACTACTTTCCTGTCGAGTATGCCGGATAATTTGATACTGGATTTCGATGATGGTGCAAATGCCGTTCCGGGGAGCAACGCGGTTAGGATAACGATAAAGGATTTTGCACATCTGAAAAGTATTATCGAAAAGCTCTCCGCGGATACAACCTCCGGCAAGAAAAGATTCAAAAGGGTTACTATTGATACGATTGATGAATTAATTGCAATGATTAAACACCATCTTGAGGAGGAGAAAAAAGTAGAGGATATTACGGACTATCGCTCCGAGGGATATGGGTATAACCTTATCCTGCAACGGTTCTGGTCTATAATACTTGATATAGAGCAGGGTGGGTATGCGTGGGCTATCATTGGGCATACAAGAACAAAGACAGAGGTAGACCCATCTACCAAGAAACCCGTTACCAGAATAAGGGATGCTGTTTATCCTATAATTTCTAAGAAAATCCTAACTAAAACCGATTTCAAATTGACTATATACTGTATTCCAGAAACGGTTAAGGTGGAATTACCCCCTAAGATTATAAATACCCCCAATGGTAAAATTACCGTTCCCCAATCCGAGGAAAAAATCTCTCAGGTTTACTATGTTGATTCCTTAACAACAGATGCCCGTGGGACGAACAAAGGCCGGGGTGTACCTACAATGGAAAAGAAATTCAAAATCCCCCTTATAAATGGTTGGGGCGTATTCAAAGAGAAGTACGACGAGGCCGTAGCCCTCGCCAAAAAGAAATACCAGTAACGTTACTTTATAATTTTAATTGAAAGGAAAAAACATGAGTGACTTGATGTTTGAGCAGCTACTTGCAGAGCACAACGATGCTTTTAAGAAAGCCGAAGTATTCGGCGAGGATTGGATGCCCCCCTTTGACACGTATTATGTAACAATTCTACATGTGAAGGAAGGAATCAAGGACAAAGACGGAAAGACATTCGGATGGTTCAAACCCGTTGGTAGAATCGAAAAACCAGAGGATGAGCAACTTAATGGAAAAGAATTCCCGTTGGGCTTCTTCAATACCAACGCACTTGGGTTCCTCAAGGGTTTCGCCAAGGGACTTAAAGGCGGCGAAGAACCGACCGACCTCCGAGAGGCAATCGAGACCATAAAGAATAGTCCCAACTTGGTACTATTAGTTAAGGTCGCACCCTCAACAGGCAAAGACGGCAAGGAATATACCAACTGCTACGTCCAAGAGGTTGTTGCCACGAATACCAACGAGGCTGCCGAAGCAGATGCACCTCCGCAAGTTGATCCAAACGCCCCCCCGCAGGAAGAAACTGCCGGAGACCCGGTAGCCTAACAGATTTCTTTGAAAATTAAAGATTGTATAAAAGACCTGCGGCGGTGCGTACTTCATTATACAAAGGTAAGGGTACGAAGTGTAGCTATCATCGCTTACCTAAATGTCAAGGGCACATTAGGACAAGACCGCTCTGCTACAAGGGATGAGTTATCCTGTCCGCAAGTCTTTTTCTGGAATTATAAATATGAATAATTTATTCGACGACGAAGAAATAGATATTGTTCAGGACAAGTGCTTTCACTGTGGGGCAACTGTAGATGAGGGTGCCATACTACGGGAAGCACATTGTAGCCACGGACAGGGGTTACTACACTGTGAGGAGTGTTCTGATACCTGCGGAGGATGTTTTCAAATAATATGTGATTGGGAAATGAGAAGTGTGTATTGTGGTGAAACGTATGGCATGGTTAAATTATGTGGTGACTGCGAAAAGGAATTAGGTAATGAGTCCAGATGAACCCAAATACGTCTTTGTTGATAAGACTGGTAGATGCTTCGAGGATTTTCAAGCAACTAAAAATTGTAGCGAGTGTTTTAATAACCATGAATGTGATGATTGTTTCCTCCGTGCATATAATGATGCGGTTGGAGCTATGATGCGTGTGGGTAAAAATTTTGGTGTGGGAGATATGATGGTATTCAAACAGGATTTACTCGATGCAGGTTTCGTTTGGGGGAAAGATTTTTACGTGAGGAAAATAGATGTTCAACCCGATTAGAATTCCGGTTAGTTTGAGTCCACATATAGTAAATGGTAAGCCGAGGGGGTACTATGTGTTGGCAGAACGATTATTTGCCAAAAACAAAAATCCTCATTTAGTGCGGAACCAATTTGTGGGCGTTGCAAAGTCCTTGGTGATTTCCGTAAGCCATAACTCCACATGGGATACACTATTGGAGATGAGTATTAGTATTCCCCATCTTCCGAGTGCTCCGCAACGTGCTAACAGGGTATACTGGTTGGATAAGGCTAAGTTATATCCAATCAATATGGGATTTCGTGCGTATGTACCGGGGTCGGTATTGAAACCAGAACCGGATGCGGAAAAAATAGAAACTATGGGGGAATTCAAACGATTCCAAATGGGGACAACGGATTTGTTTTATCTGGAAATCCCTATCATAACATTAGATATTCTTTTGGGAAAGGAAAAACTATAATGAAAAGACCAAGAAAGTTAAGGTTCAAAAGGGGGGAAGAAGTTAGAATCTGTAAAGAAACTGACTTTGTTGGACCTAAGTGGAAAGATAATCCATCTATCGATGATCTTATAACAAATACGAAACTTATAAATGGAGGGTATGACTATTGGATAAGAGGGAGAGCTTTTCGAGATACTGAACTCGAACCAGTGACAGAATCCTCCGCGAGCGAAAAGGATACGAACCCGAAAGACGCTATCGGAATCAAGAAAGTGCCGTTGTGGTTTATTCCTACGTTGCCTTTATGTGAAGTTGGGTTGGCATTTATGGAAGGCGGAAGAAAATATGGGGCTTTTAATTGGAGGGTTTCCGGTGTCCGAGCGTCCGTGTATTATGATGCAATTATGCGACACATGAACGCATGGAAAGAGGGACAAGATATAGACCCGGACAGTGGCATACACCATATATCCAAGGCCATTGCTTGCTTAATGGTTATTCGGGATAGTATTGAGATGGGGAATTGGGAGGATGATAGGCCGGTCAAATATCCGGACGGGTTATCCATTTCTATACTGAATGAGAAAGCAGCCGGTATAATTGAGAGGTATCCCGATTGTAAGAAACCTTTTACCCAAAATAATACATCTATAGACAGGACGAAACCTGTTCCGGGAGGTTATTAAATGTGGCAAGATAAGGTAAATGGATTGTTTGAACTCACCGGGGGCATTTTTATCCTGCTTAGTTGTATTAAACTCTATCGGGATAAGAAAGTACGGGGTGTTAGTTTTGTCCACGTAAGCTACTTTACTATGTGGGGATACTGGAACATCCATTACTATATGAATCTCGCTCAATGGGTTAGCTTAATAGGTAGCTTATCCGTGACTATAATAAATACTATATGGTTGGGGATGATGATATATTATATTAGGAAGGAAAGACATGAAAGCTGATATAGTGACATACACCGGGAAGGCATTTAATATTTTCAAGCCCGACCCGAAGCTAATCTGCATCGAGGATATTGCCCATGCGTTGTCGAATATATGCAGGTATAATGGCCATACCAGAAACTTCTATAGCGTGGCGGAACATTGTGTCCGGGCATCATACCTAACAGTTGGGAAGCCGTTGATTAACCTACTGCATGACTCTGCGGAGGCTTACGTAGGAGATATGGTTTCCCCACACAAAAGGAATATGTTCTACTTTAATCCTTATCCTGTCAAAAATCCGATTGGGTTGACTCTTTTTGCAGAAACAGAAATGAGAATACTGGATATAATAGGGGTAGCATTGGGAGTTGATAATCTCTTTGAAAGGACAGAGCACCAAGATGTCCACAAGGCAGATATGATAATGTTTGTTACGGAAATTAGGGATTTGATGCCTGAATATATTGCTTTTGAACCTTGGGACGGAGGAATTATCGCGGATGCCAAGCGTATAGAGGGATGGGAACCTAAATATGCGGAACACGAATATTTACGAAGATATAAGGAATTAAGCCATGAGCCTAAGTAATGAACTAAAACATCAGATTTGTACTGGTTTACGTGCGGGATTAAGGCACAAAAAGATAGCTAAATTATCGGGATGCAATATAAGTACCGTGCGGCATTTATCATCGATACGTCCTACCAGGGTGTTACTCCTTTCCGACTCCCATTGCGGCAGTAATGTGGGCTTGACTCCCCCCGCATATCAGTACAGCTATATTGCTACGCCCCAATCCGAAGACCATAGGATCAGAAATAAGTGGTCTAAGTTACAAGAAGAATGTTGGAGTTGGTACATAGCAACCTTGGAGCTTCTAAAACCTATTGATAAATGCTTCATACTGGGGGATATGATAGACGGGGATGGAAGTCGTTCCGGGGGGACTGAGCTTATCGTTACGGATAGGAATGTACAGGTATCTATGGCTCTCGAATGTATACAACAGGTAGAAGCGGATTATTATTGCATGGTTTTCGGCACCCCGTATCATAACGGCCAAGCCGAAGACTTCGAGATGAATATAGCAGAGAGGCTTGATTGCAAAATAGGTGGGCATGAGTGGGAAACCGTCAACGGTTGTATATTCGACTTGAAGCATAAGCAGGGTAACTGTATTAATCCCGCCACGTCCCTTTATAATGAGATACGCGATAGTAGAGAATGGTCATCTCTTGGGGAACAGCCCAGACCAGACATTATAGTTAGAGCACATACCCATAGATATTGCAAATTTGAGATGGAGGAGATTACGGCATTATCTCTACCGGCCACCCAAGCCTACGGCACGAAGTATGGCTCCAGACAATGCTCAAGAAAAGTCCAATTTGGACTTGTGGCTGTTGACGTATGGCCGGATGGATACGCGGTGCCGCTTGTACATATCGCAAAATTAAATTCGCACAAAACCAAAACTAACTAATTTTTCTCTTGACATCACATCTTGGATTTGATATAATGCACTTGTTATAAAAAAAATGAATAACTTTTTTGAAGGGAAAGATGATGAGTAAGTTCAATTGTAATGATGTTGTAATGGTACGGGAAGGAGCGTGGAGTAGAATTCTGAACGGAAGTGATACTAACTTAACTCCTCTTGAGAGGGTAGAAGCAAAAAATTATCAGAATGAGCGACGTGAGTTTAGGATTTTGGCCACTAACAGCAAGATAGAAATATTGCCCGATAAATTTGCTAATACTTTAATACGTGCACTTGATAATGATGAGATTATTGCCATTAATGATTGCAATTTGTATCAGGAGCATAAAATCACAGTTGCATTTATGTCGAATGGCAAGGATGTAACGGCTGAAATGAGCGAAGAATCGAAACGGGCTGTATTAGAAGCCAATCTATAAGGAAAGGGAAGATGATGAATTTTTCAATAGTACGTTATCTGCCAGAAAAATATAATATTCAAGCTATCCCCGTTGACTCCCCGATATTCCTACACAGGGATGGGACTATACATACCCCTACAACCTGGACATTGGCCGATGGGGCTTGGAAGACAAGAAGGGAAGCACAGGAATTTCTCGACGAATGGCTACCCCAATCCGAGTGGCTAAGCCGTTCAGCTATTGGGAACGCTGCTAAAGAATCCGAAAAGGACGCCCTGTGGTATTCAATTCTGCATTGGAGGCAGATTATTATAAAAGGAATCGATGAATACAGGAAGGGCACAGCGGCAGGTAAAGTTGGGACATATAATAAATATTGTGCTATTTGTTTAAGATGTTGCCATAAGCATATAATATGTCCACTAAGAGGAAACATCTGCGGGGGAAGATGTATTGGTGAATGGGCCAACGCAAGGCGGGGTTTGACCTATGGGAGTCTTGATGGGGCTATCGGGCTTCACAATAAAATGGTTAAAATATATAACGAAAAGTATGAGGATAAGATTATGGAAGAAACAAAAATCGACGATGTAATAGTGGTTGACGGTGTAGGATATGATAAGGAAACAGTCAAGGCTGCAATGAAAGCCTATGAAGAACCTCCGCAGGTGTCGGATGCCGATGTTCCTTTCGATCCCTTGGATGTCGTAGATAATGGCATGGGGCTGAGGGTAATACTTTTTTCCGGAGATAAGTACCACGCAGTAGATTTGAAAGACGGGATTAGTGCGGCGGATTCCGAGGATGGACGATTCAAAGGCGTGGGGTATAAGAAAATCGGAACCCTTAGAGGCGGAAGTTTCCATTATGAGGACAACGTATCTTTCATAAGAAGGGTACAGTTATAGAAACCTTGCGGAGGAAATATGATGAGGACTAACTACAATATTGATCCCGAATGTGAGGAATTGGACGAGCTTGATGAATCATTTGAACTTGAACGGGATACCGATGAGTACGAACCCATCGATTGGGACGAATAGGTTATGTATATACATTGTACTGATTGTAATGATTATACTGCTTAAATCTTTTCCCTTCACACCTCCGCAGGGTATATCGACTTATTCTGCGGAGGCTTCCCTTTTTATCTATGGGGTAGAATTTTTTACTTGACTTCGGGATGGGATTTTGGTATAATCGGGGGAATGAGAGAAAAGTTTTTTGACAATTAATTTGAGAGGATTGAAGATGTGTTTAGAAACCGTATATCGCGGAAACGAAAAGCGTGAGGCGAAGAAAGAATTACCGGATGTTATTGTGGGCTATAAAGTTATTGATAGGCATACGAATAAAACAGAGTATACTGATATAGATATAAAAGAAGGAATTAATTGTTTCGCGTCTAATAGCTTAGCCAGAGGAGAGGATAGGTATATCGGTGGGAGTCATGTTTTTCTGAATGAGATGGATGCAACAAGGTGGATATGCGACAATAGCCGACTCAAGGTAATAAAAGTTTATGTTGCAAAGAAGGACATAAATTCGATTGGGCGGCAGGGTGAGTTTTGGAGTCGTGGATATACAATCACGGTTAAGAAGTTCACAGTTAAAAGTCTAAGGGGGATAGAATGAAAAGGCGGATATTGCAGGGATTAATGTTGCCGGTGTGGATATTTATTTTTACAGCTATTGGGATCGTGGCTGCGGTAGAATATGCCATTGATGGGGATTGCAGTAGTGCCAAGGAAGAAGCCCGGAATCTCTTTCACAAAATCAAATCGGGTGCGTAATTTTGTCAATGTGCCCAAGGGTTTGTTATGGGACTATGGAAATACGTCCGATAACATGGGGCGATAGCCAGGCAGTCCGATAATGTTGCAGGTGTTATAGGACGTTGGGATGCTGGGATGTGGAAAGTCCGATAACTCAATCCCCCCTCGAATAGGATTTGAATATCGGGTAATCATATTTTTTTCAGTTTTGATTATTATATCATATTAAGGGCGGAATGTAAAGAAATTTTTATTTTTTTCTTGCATTTAATTTTTTTTGTGTTATAATTTGTATAGTTTGGGCAAGCCCCTATGTTTGAGTATTTTTTTGGAGGGCGTCAAAATGACATACTAATGAAAAATTGTAATCGGGCATTGAATATATATGTTTAGTGTCCGATTATGGTTTTTTGTTTAGGGGATATTAAAATGAATTACACAATAACATTAGGGGATGTCAAAGTGGATTACACAATAACATACAATTCAGACAATAGCATAACAATTAGCACAATACATAATGGCGTTCGACTTCATAAGCAGTATTATGGCTATACAGAGAAGCAAGCCGAAAAACAGTTTTATATATGGATTGCGTCACAATAATTTTTGTTTAAGGGGTTAAAATGCTATTCGATAATATATCAAATAAAGCAATGGTGCTATTAATCGTATTATCTTATATGGTTTTGTGTTAGGGGGGTTTATAATGATTTTAAGACAAACATTTAATGAGCCGATTAGTGGTTTTTGGGATGGTGGGGCAAAACGTGTTTTTGACTGGTCAATCGACGGTACGCCACAACAAGACAGTAAAGGCAAATTTGTAAAAGTTGGTAGCTGGGCAGCCAATCACTGGTTTCATGTATCGTTGGGCAAAACAGATAAACAAACATTGTCTTATGCTAAAACACGTTTGCAAACACTGGCGGATAAAGCTTGTAAAAAATGTATCTTTGAATTTATAGATTAGATTTGATATGAAAACGCCAAAACGCAAGTATAAATACGAAACCTGGCTGGAATATCCAAAGGCAAGGAAAGTTAAAAAAGAGGATAAATTTGTTAATGAACAAGAAAAAAGAAATAAGAAATTTGATTTTTAAGGGGGTTTAATGTGGATAATGGGGATCAACAATTAGTATGTTATAATTGTGAAAGCGAAATAGACGGCTGCGATTATCAAGAAATAGACAACGAGATATACTGCCAGAGCTGTTACGATGAACTGTTTTGTTGTTGCGATAATTGCAATGAAACAGTATCGATCGACAATACACACTGTATTAATGATGCATGTATTTGTGATGATTGTTTCGATAATAACTATTTTTGTTGCGATGATTGCAGGGAATATAATCATAACGATAGTGCTATTAATGCAGCAAACGGGGACACCATTTGTGAAGGATGTTACGGGGAAAATTATTTTACTTGTGAAGGATGTTATGAAGTATATCATGTGGATTGCTCTTGTGATGGGTATTGTAATTGTTGTTACAATCAAAACAATAGCGGATGTTTGCACAATTACACGTATAAACCCGATCCAGTTTTTTACGGTAATGAAAAGGATAATTTATATTTTGGTATTGAACTGGAAATAGAATCACAAAGCAATGATATTGACGATATTGTTGAAAATATGAATGAATATATGTATGCAAAAGAGGATAGCAGTCTTGACAATGGATTTGAGATTGTATCACACCCTGCAACCTGGGATTGGATCAATAGCAATAAAAATTTGTGGAATGATATTTTAAGGCTTAAAGACGGAGGATTTAGGAGTTATAATACCGACACTTGTGGTATGCACGTTCATTTGAGTAAAGAAGCATTTTCATCCTTACATCTGTATAAGTTTTTGAAAATGTTTTATGAAAATCAAGAGTTTATATTGACAATAAGCAGACGTAGAAAACATAACCTGGATAGATATGCCAGTCTTGAAACAGATGAAAGTATTGTATATAAAGCAACAAAAAAGTGTAATGGCCATACCAAACGATATACCGCAGTAAACCTTGAAAATAGCGAAACGATAGAAGTAAGGATATTTAGAGGCACATTGTCTGAAAACGGGTTTTATAGAAATATTGAGTTTTGCAAATCTTTATTTGAATTTACAAAAGAGGCAAGTCTTAAAGATATTACTGTATCTAAATATTGTGATTATGTAATGGATAACGAAAATACATATCCGAATTTAGCGACGTTCCTAATTGATAAGGAACTAATATCAACATTATTTAGCAGGGGACAATAAATGTGTGTTATAATCTATAAACCCAAAAAAGCGTATATAACACGTGAAACACTATCCGAATGTTGGGATGAAAATCCAGACGGCGGAGGTTTCATGTACTCAAAGAATAATGTTTTACAAGTACACAAAGGGTTTATGAGTTTTAGAAAATTTTATAAACAATATAGAAAATGTGAAAATGATAATGATAGTAATTTTGTAATCCATTTTCGTATTGCAACAAGCGGATTGATAGATAGTAACAATTCACATCCGTTTTACGTCAATAAGAGTTTAGGTTTCGTTCACAATGGTATATTAAATTGCGTGGATGTGCCCGAAAAAAGCAACAGATCCGATACTGCTATATTCAATGAAACAGTATTAAAAAAATTACCTAAAACTTTTTTGAAACAAAAAGCATATCATATTATGCTGGAATCTATTGCCAGACAACAATGCTCTAAATTTGCATTTATGGATAATAAAGGGACTTGTTATATATTCAATGAATGTGCGGGTGTTTGGCAAGACGGAATTTGGTTTAGTAATCAGAGGCATAAATGGGACTCGGTATTTCCGTCCAAAAAAACGGAGAAAACAACAACAGTTATTATTGAAAACGAAAAATGGATCGAATGTTATTGTTGCGGAGACTTTTACCCTGTTTCAGAATGTGTTGGTTTTGGCAATGATTTAATATGTTCGGTGTGTGCAAACGAATGTGAAAAGGATTACATTTTCAAATAGGAATAAGAGATTTGATTTTTAAGGGGGTAGTAAAATGAAAAGGTATAGTAAAGAATATGTAAATCAACTGGCTATAAAATACTACGAGATGTTTATATCCTGTTTTGGATTACCGAACGCGTTGAAAATACATGCACAACTTGGACGGCTGTTAAGAGTGGAAAAAAATAGACGCAAGGAATTAAAAGATAAATAGACACTATCCCTCCTCACTAATGGGGATGCTTTGACCGGATGTCTGGTATCCCCATATTTTGATTATTTTTTAAGGATTGATAAAATGAAAAAATGTAAAACTGTAAAAGAGCAGGTGCAATGGATTAAAAGAGTTTTTAACCGGATAAGGGATAGTTGGAGTATAACATACAACTGGTCTTTTGAAAAAAGTAGAGCGTATTGTATAGTACTCATCGACAGATTGAATGTTCTCCAAGACATAATAAAGGATAGATAGAATGATTGAACCGGATTATATAGACAATTTGATATGTGTACTGAATGAACAAGTGGACGAAGGGTATTTGTCAAAAGAGGACGCCCTGGAAATATTGTCGGAGGTTAAAGAAAATGAAGGGTAAATATACTAACCGTTGTATGGAATGTCCCATGTCGGAAAAATGTAAGCAAAAAGAATATATGCGTCCAGATACAGAAGCAGTGCAGGGATATGTCGGCAGTGCCGATTTATGGTGTAATGAGCATAAACCAAAAGATGCTGAAAATATGGGATATTATCCCGAAATGGATTCGCCCGCTCATTGTGCTGAATGTGGACGCCCTTTGCAATGTACCTTAACAGATTATGGCGTCGAATATGTCAAAGAAGCGTTGCAAAATGACGGCTGTTGTTGCGAATTATGGGCGACGTTGTTTGCTGCACACTTGGAGGTAAAAGAAAATGATAGTAGTATTTAAGTCTACGTATAATGATAAAGATGAACATTGTTGGGAAATATTAGGATTATATACTAACATAGAAAATATGCCCAAGGATGTAAGGGATTACCCTAATATGTATAGGATTGAAACCCGACTGGTGGATATAGATTATGTTGACTTTAATATGGGAATTGTGAATAAATTTTAGAGGTGTATTATGGCTGAATTTGGGATTGTTGTTGTAATCATAGGGATTATTTACTATTGGATATATAAATAGGGTTAAGAAATTGTGGAGGTGTAAAAATGAAAGTAGAAAATATGAAAAGTCCGAAGACAGGGATGGACATACCTAATCAGTTTATTATTATAGAAGATGTTGAAGAACAATTAGGGCATGAAGCATATAAACATATATTCTATGCTGAATATTTTCAATCCTACAATTCTATAATAGTTAAGAGATATAAAGGTATAGTTTATCTTGACAAAACGTACTGGAATTATTCAAGGACAACGTCAAAATATCGCAATATCTTTTTAGGCGAAACAACAAAGGAAACACAAGCAAAGATTAATAGCGGTGAATATGTATTGACAGACTTGAATTAAAGTTGCGGAGGGGATTATGTATTTTAATATGGATCATAAAGAGGGCTTCGAGCAGGTATATCAATGTCAATGCAAAGCGGTATTTCCGGAAAGCAGAGTAGAAACCATAAAGACACGCTGTGGGGATAGAATTTTGCGATGCCCTGTTTGTGGTAGTCAAGAGATTAGGTGTATTGGGGATAATAGGGATGCAATACTTGAAAAATGAATTGGAGGTTATGAAATGAAAAGGTATAGATTCGCAGTAACACCAAAAGGATGTAATATTGCACAGATAGTAAGTGTACAAGCAGAGGATAAGTATAAGGCGTTAAGGATGGTAAAAGTGATGTTCAGGGATGCTAAATTTATAGTGCCAGTAAAAGAGAAATGAGGTGAAAAAATGACAGATACTAATAAGCAGACGGAATTACATTTTAGACCAACGGCGTCTGAATGTCAAGGGATAATTTATGCCGATAGCGGCAGGGCTATTGCTATTCTGTATGATAGGACGGACGGATATGGTGAATTGTTTGCCGCTGCACCGGAATTGTTAGCCATTTGTAAAGATGGGTTAAAGTTTCTTGATAGTTTGCCCGCTACGTCTAACACGTTTCAATTAGAAAACAGGACGTATCGGCGGAAACAGCTTGAAAGTATTATTGATAGGGCTGAAAAGAAATAAGGGGATAAAATGAATACGAAACCGATTGCCAGAGAAATAACAGAAGATGAATACGAGGAGTATCTTAACGAAGCGTGGGGAATTGTAGATGTTTGTGGATTACCATTCGACGCGGGAACTATTTTAATGGAACTTGATCCGACGGCTTTTAGATGCGGGCTGGCTGATTATGAAAGCGAGCTTGAACCGATAGAATGGGAATGCGGCGTTTGTGGAACTGTTTTCGATAACGAAAGTGAAGCCGACGACTGTTGTTGTGATGATAATGAATAAAGGGTAGAATAAAAGAGGTGAAAAAATGAGTAAAGAAATTCAACTTGTTATTAAAAAAGAGGATATATCTAATATTCCAGACTCAAAACAAATTAAAAATATTATCATTACCAAGTTGGTGAACGGGTATATTTATGATCGCCCAAAAAAGGATAGATTTATCCGATGCACAAGTTTTAGATTGCCCGATCCTATAGTAGATAAATTAGAGGAAATAAGTAAAAGTAATAAAATAGGGATAAGCAAACTAATCCGGCACATGATAGGATTTGATTATTAACACAGTAGAAAAAAAGAGGGGATAAAATGAGTATTGAAACCGCGGATTGATTACACGGTAGAAAAAAGGATGATAGTGTTTCGTGCTCATAATTTTCAAATAACAAAATAAACCTCCCACAATTACCCGTCATGCCGACGATCTGTCGCCCAACAGGTTATCGGACTCCACATGGCGGGTCATTCCTTATCCGTCCCGCATTATTATCGGACGTCCAGTCCTAATTACCACGTGTCCAATCGCTAAACCCAAGCCATTATCGGACTTACCATTGGATTTACCCCAATTTCCAAAACCAATTCCCAGTTATTATCGGGTATTACCGCGTCCGATAACCGTTTCGTCCCATATTCAATCCCATTCGCGTCGCCTATCCACGTCCGATAACGTCTGAGTCCGATAATCCCCGCTCTGGCGTACCCCATGTCGCCCCCCAGGGTTGTTTGTTTTCATTGGTCAAAGGAAACATCTGTGCTAATTCGACCTAAAATCTCAGACCCTATATCCCATCCAACCCATACAATCCCTACAACATGAATTCGGTGTCCTATGGTGCCATTTGGTGTCCTATGAATGTCCCTTCCAAACGGACACCGTTTTCCCCATTTCCAGCCTAAAAACCCACAATATGAACCCCGTGTCCTATGTGTCCTATCACTTCTTTATTTCTATTTCCTACAAAAAGTATATAGGGAAGGAAAAAGGGAAATCTCATAGGACACATAGGACACCGATTTTGAATACTACCCATTTTCCCGCTTATTAGCCCAAAAAAGCCCTTTTTACGCCCAACCCAAAAAAGGTCTCATAGGACACCACATAGGACACCACTATGGGAGATAATCTCTTGCCTCTGCCCCGGACTTAAATTTAAGCCCATTGTAAACATAATACCTACTATCCCTACCGCCCATTCTCCGCTTCGTCGCCTTCGGGAACTGTCTTGCTACTTCCTTCCCGAATGTCTTGCTTGACATCACCATATACCCGTTATCCCGCCCCCACTTTTTATAGGTATCATATACCGTCTTGGTCCTTACCCCAAAGTGGTACGATTCATCCCACTCATAGCTCTCCGCGAGAAACATAGCCGCAGGGTTCGATTCCTCCTTATACGCTTCCCACAGCTTCTGACTGGCATCGGCTATCACAAACCTGCGATTAGCTTTCAAATCCTTCAATCCCTCAATAGCCCAGTTCAATATCCCCGGCAACTCCTCAATAAGCTTATTATCCAAATAAGGATCAACAATACTCGTATCTACCCTATTAAAAGGCACAACTACCAATCTCCTCCACGTACCCATGCTCTTATCGGTAAAACTGGGGAAATCATTCGACAAAATCAACAGCTTCGCCGTAGCCTCCGCGGTGAATCCATGCCCCCACTTCCTCTCATAATCAACGCCATCCTTACCCGTCCAAGCCTTAATTATAGCCTCAACCTGCGGAGTCAATTCCTGCTCGGCATCTCCGGCCACATTCAATTTCTTCCCATACGTCATATACAACGCAAATTTATCGACGAACCTCCGCAGGGGCACATCGCTACAATTCTCTTTTCCGAGCATAGCCTTCATTACCCTGGCAAACGTACTCTTTCCCGTAGCGGCTTCTCCCTTGAGTAGCAGGAAAGACTCATACTCCTGCGTAGGAATCAACAGGTATCCCGCCCATTGCTGCAACGTCCGTCGCAACTGAGCATCCTCCATCGTAACCTCATCCACGAATTTCATCCACTTGGGACACTCTGCGGAGGGATCGTACCCATAGGGCATTTTATTAAGGGCAAAGAAGTCCGGGGTATTCTTTTGTATTTTGGTCTCTCCATTATCTTCAAACGTCACAATCGATTTATTCGTTACAATCGAATTCTGAGGCTCGTTGTTGTCCCTAAACCACGTATCCGGCAATCTCTCACTCACGACATTGGATAATGCCTTCAAATTAAGCATGACATTCTCTATCAGGCTGGTCGAGCACTCCACCGATAATCCCGCAATATATCTAACCAATAGGGCTTTAAGGTCATCTTTCCCCCTCTTTCGGAATATCCCATCATCCCAGAAGTAGAAATCCTCACGCCAATATATCATAGACCTCTTACGGTCGTCTCCCCAGTCTATATGTCCAATTTCCATATAGAAAGAGTATGCAATCTCCGCCGGACTTGGTTTCCTCTCAGCCATTAGTTCTTTCCTCTTGTTCCGCAATCATTGTTTTAATAAAGCAGCGGGGGGCATAGAAAGATGAATTGGGAATGATTGCCACCCCGCCGCACGGTTTTACGTTTTGGAATATTACAGTATTCATCTTTCTATATACATTATACCATAAAGGCCGTTCATTTCAACCATAAAATTTTATTTCAGAAAAGTCTTGACTTTTGCATACAATTATGCTACAATAATAATATGAAAGATGGAACAAAATCAATCGAATTAATAGTCGTCGAGGTATGGCAACCCGATGACAACCACGAATTAATATGTGCACGGGAGAAAAACGCTAAAGCTTGGCATCATTTTCACGTGAGAAAATCCCCGAAGGTCGAATTTGGGGATAAACTCCTATATACATCAATTGATAATAAGCTAAAATTATTTCGGAACAAGCTGCTGATGTTCAGTCTACGTGTGGTGGACATCCCCGATGACGTCTTAGATAATATTTTAACCGATAATGCCTACGTAGATATGGACTTATCTCCATATAAAGGATGGGAAAATGGCTGGTAAGGGTTCGAGAAGACGAGTAACGTTAGTAAGCCGAGGGGAATACGATCTGCGGTGGGCTTTGGCCTACGGTAAAATATCGTTTGATCGCTTCGAGGCTAAGATGAAAAAAATCAAACAGGAAAGGAGAAGATAATGAAAGAATTACCAAGTCATAAAGAATGTCAAGATGCTGTTGAAGCTGGTGAAGATACAGCCCTCCACAAATTCATCTACGACCAAGAACCAGCAGGTAGAGAAGACGAGGAAGAATTTAGAAAAGGACTGTTGGACGTTATAAACGAGGGGAGGAAAGCCACCTTAAAGTGGGTAAAAAGGGAAGCTATTAGTTTAGATGAACGTGGGGATATAAGTAGGAAAATTATTGATAGAGAAATAGAAAAATTATGAAAATGCCTAAGACAATCGACCTCGGATTCGGAGACGTCGTAGAGGTCTCCTATCTTGAGGAAATATTCAAAATATCGAGACGCACCGCCCTGAAATATCTACAAGCTCTACGGATAGAACCGTTATACGTTGGCAGTGACGTTTACTTCTCCCTCAATACTTTCAAAAGAATTATGTTCGTACTGTCCAAACCCAATTCGCCAGGGTTCGTATTTCCGGGGAGCAACAAGAAAAACAGTCCGAGATACCGCAAGGCTCCGACATCAATCGTTCGAGTGACAGACGAGATTCTTGCAGAAGCCGCTAAACCGGAAATACTATCTGAGATGGCTGGATCATCGGGTAGAAATGACGCCATCCTAAAACAATTTGTGACTAAGCCAGTTGGTAGACCCCCTAAGAAGGAGGAGAAAGAATGAGCTATATAGTATATGGAATGATTTGCTTCGGGGTCGGAATTTATTTGGGATTCCAAATCGCAAGGGGGAAAGAATGAAAAGAATGATTGGGATATATTGTATAGACCCCGCCCCGTGGGGAATTAACTACAGACTAATTGAAATGTTTGATACAGAAGAAGATGCAGAAAAAGTATTAAAGGTCTTGGAATCTGTAAATGTTAATTTCAAACGATATGAAATAGTAAGTTGGTCGGAGACATAAAATGGCAAAACAGATAGAAGGATTACCCATAAATAAAAAAGTTTGTAATATCTTATGTGGATTTATACTTGCTATATTGATACTGAGCTTGCTATGTTTCGTATTTTTAAGGTAAAAAAGATAGATGAATGAGATAGAAAAGACTTCCCCAGAGGATGCCCTCAATATGATTCTATCGTTCAACGACGCCAACTTGGTGTCGATGTTGTTCGAGAAGTTGGGATGGTCTATCAACGAGGAGATTAAGGAAACCCTTACTGTTGCTCGTCAAAACGTCAACTTAGGAGCTAAGATGACGGCACTCAAACACCTTCGAGTTCTGTTAAAGGAGGCTGCGGAGGCATCTGGTTACTTAGCGAAGGTGTCCCAAACTTTTCCGGGGACTGGGGGAGAACAAACGACATTTAGTGCGAGGAGAATTTCCTCTGTACTTAATCCACAAAAAGTAAAAAAAATAGAATCCAATCAAGGAGACTCAAATGGCAAAAGAGAACAAGAACCAAAACAAGAAACCGGAACAGCCCAGCATCGAGGAAGCTCTGGGAAACCGGGCGGGAGCACCCCCCCACATGACGAATCCAGACCTGCTGAAACAGGCGAGAGACGACGCGAGAGTGGACAAGGTTCAAACGAATCTGGAAGCCCCTCATACAAAGACAGCTTCGAGTTTAATCCCTCCGCAGATACAACCGATAACGGACGACGCTCGGACGAAAATCAAGACGGAGACCGCGAAGGAACTGGAACCGACAATCCCTGCGTCAACAGAAAAAAACCCACAAGAGGTGATGGCCTCTACCCCGGAGTCTCCGGCAAAAGTAGTAATTCCGAAGACGAATAATTTCACATCTGTAGTATGGACAGACGATAAAGAATCGTTGGGATTAGTGCATGAAGACCCGGACGACATTAACCTGCGGAGGTTGAAAGACTATTTGAACGGAGAAGAATTTACTCCTTCATGGGTTATGATGCACTTGGCACAGATAACATCTAATCCTAAGATTACTCCGAGGATTTCGTTATGGGACAAGCCTAACGAGATAGACGTTGTGGTTAAGGGGGTGTATAATGTGATGATGTCACCGGGATTTGTTGATAATACATGGCCTTATCTGAAAGTGGTTATGGGGTCATCGCGGGATAATGTCGTGTGGTGTGCCAATGTTTTGACCACCATAGCTTTGTTCGAGACAATTAAAATTTTACCCTTTATGGAAGGATAGAAAATGATTAGAGCACTAAGAGAAGCGGCGGATTTTTATGAGAGCATGTGGAATAATTGTTCTAATATATTCAGCAAATTAGTTGGGTTCTTTATTGGTATTTTGCTCTTTCCTGTATTATTAGTCTGTATTTTGATAAGCCATTTATATTAAAAAGAAGAAATAGAAATGAACCATGGAGCTTGAAAAGGCGGAATGAAATTATATAGGCCATACCCATTATATCCTCTGCCGGAGGATTATGAATCACTTACCTTGCAGGGGAAGAAACAGGCGAGACTCGCTGCTTTGCGGAGACAAGATACGCCGGAGGACTTCGTATTAGCTTGGGATTTCTTCCGAAAGATTTATCTGGGGGGTTCTAAGGAGCAACCGTTCTATAAAGATGGAATGGTTTCGAGTCCTGATTTTCATTACGATATGGTTCATGCTCTCGCTAAATATGGTATGAACGCGTGGGCGGCTCCACGAGGCTCTGCTAAGTCTACTGTTATGATGGAAGTAGTTTTGCTACTGGCATTGACGCGGAAATTCTTTGAAACCATGATGTTGTTTTCTACGGATAGGCAAAAGAATCCCAGATTCGATACGTTGATGTTTCAGTTGCAAAGGAATGAATTAATCATGGAAGATTTTGGGGATATGGCTCCGAAGCGTGGCAAGGGTATGTGGTGCCATGAGCATCTTCAATTGAATAACGGGGCTATTATTACTGGTCAAAGTGTAATGGGTAAGAAACGTGGTGGCAGACCTAATCTTTTGTTCTTGGATGACCCTGAAAACGACCCCGATTCAGATTCGGAGACATCCCGATTGGCGGTACTTGAGAAATTCGAGACCATTCTGTTTAAGCAGATGATTCCCATGCTTAAAAAAGGGTCTTCCCTGTTTTGGATTGGGACTCTAATAGATAGGAAATCATTTCTGTATCGAGCTACGACTGGGGATGACCCCAGATTTGATTACTGGAATCGTGTTGTGCTTCGGGCAATTGCTTACGACCAAGAGGATAAATCGAAAGTTTCTTTACTGTGGCCGGAGATGTGGCCTCAAGATTTTCTTGAATCGAGAAAAGAAGCAATTGGTCCATCTGCTTTCGCATCGGAGTATTGTAATGAGCCTATTTCTGCACAGGACAGGATTTTGTATGTTGACCCCAGAAAGAATGAATATACTCTCGAAGGCGATTTTAATTTTGATAATCCACTTGCCAATACGAATATGGTTAAATGGGAAGAAAGGATATTTGGGGACGGCAACGACCATAGGACGTATGAGGAAAAACAGAAAAAATTCAATGAACTCGTAAGGCCGATGTTTAAGATAGCCTTATTCGATTACGCCTCCGGACTTACTTCATACCATGACTATTCCTGTATAGCAATTCTTGGGTTCGATACATTGGGGACTATGTGGATACTCGATGTTTGGCTTGGTCGTGGAAAGAAGGATACCCTGCTTCGATTGTTGTATGAAAAGGGGATGGCTTGGAATGTTAGGATTTTGGGCATCGAGGCCGTGAGTATCCAAAAAGATTTTGCGGAAGCCGCACAAGAGTATATGAATGAACGCGGAGCTACCAGTGGCGACCAGTGGAGGCCAAGAGTATTTCCAGTTACTTATCCGCAGAAGGATTCAAAGGCTTTGAGGATAGCATCTCTTGAATGGCGATTCAACTCCGGTAGAATTAAGTATCCCGCCCATTTGAAGGATAAATGGCCATTCGACCAGGCGTATGCACAGACAGCGGACTTTACGATGGATTTAGCCCTATTGCAACATGATGACGTAATCGATACCTTCGCCATGAGTAAATATGTGGTTAAGACCAAAGGCAAAAAATTCAGGAAAGAGGTTGGGAAGAACAGCCTACTGGAAAAAATAAAACGAGGCGACCGTGAGGAGCACGGGTTATCTATCTTATCCGGCGTACCGTTGAACCAGATTACGGAGGAGATGACCAATATCATATCACAGCAAGCGAGGAAAAAAGGTGTGCGTCCAAGGAATAGGCATGTAAAAAGAAAAAAACCAAAAATAATTCATTGACATTTTCCGGTTTTATGGTATAATAATAATAGACGAAAGGATAATATATGCTGAAATACGTATTTCTTGCAGTGTTGCTACTTGTAACTATTATGGGACTTATAGTATTTTGCTTGATTTCCGCCCTTAACAACTCCACCCGCCAAATATCAAGAATCAATGAACAATTGCTTATCGTCTTGGGCACACGGGATGGGAACGACGCCACGGGTAGGGCTTTGGTGGCCTCCGCAAAACAGCCAAAAAAAGATGTTCCGGGGATTGCCAATAAGAAACCTGCGGGGGAAGAAAAACCAAAAGAGGGATTAAGAATAACGGTAGGAAGTAGATAATATGGGATACCAGTATCTATTGCCGAAAAATAAAGAGCAATCAGAGGATATTATTGCCAAATTGATCCTCGAGGGTAGGGCAAAAAGAAATCCACAATCGATTAGATGGTGGGTGGCAAATTTTTACCTCCAGGGGATTAGGGAATTTTCAAGCCTCGATTACACATCCGGTACAGTTTCTATCTCATATCTGAATGAATCCGGATTGGTTAATTTACGATATGAGGAAATCGTGGCCAAGTATCAATCACAACTGGGACGATTGATGTCCTTAGATTTATCCCCCTTCGTGGATAAGAAGGGCGTGAGTCTGGATGGGATGCGTAAATCAAGTATAGCTCAAGTCGTGCTCGATGCCGCTATTCCACAGGATAAGGTGAAAAAGTTGGAACTGGATTTAATGCCCCCGCTCCTTATGTACGGGACTGTGGGAGTAGGAATCTGGATGGAAGATAAGGATAGCCAGGGAATAGAGGTTATTATGCCTTGGGAACTGTTGCCTATTCCGATTGATATTTCTGGCCCCACAGATGTTAGGGGTCTTATACGAATACGATTTGTGCCTGTTGAGTGGATTAAGAACTTAAATATAACCCCCAAAGGAAATAAGGCCTATAGCGGCATGGACGATATTAAGGTCCCCGCGGGAAATATGCCGATAGATATTGATTCTAACGGTAGTGGCCTCACAACGGCTACTGCTACGGGAGGTGGATTTTATATTAAATCTAACTCTGGCAATTGGAAAGGCAGTGGTGGGAAGAAAGTAAAAGACGAGCACGATGTCCCGGTTACACAGTTGATAGAGATTTGGACAGAGACCAGTGATGGCTATTTGGCTGAATACAGGATTTATGCCGGGATGACTAAGCTAAAGGAGCTTGCAAGATTCGACCATACAGCGTCCAAATATCACATGCCTATACGTACAATCAGGGACGTCACTATAGGTAGTTTCTGGGGCAGAAGTTATGTTGACCAACTTATCCCTTTGAATAATAAGATTGAAGAAGCATTATCGAGTATATTTGAATCGGTAGCTGATTTTGATTTATATGGATTACAGCTTTGGCCAGCTACCCTGGGAACTCCTCCCGAAGCACTTCGAGGACAGGATGGGATAAAGAGAATCGTATATGAACCGGACTATACCAGTCCGGACTTGAAGCCTGAAAATATAATGCCAGCTAAAATGACGAATCCCCAACTACAGGCTCTCAACGTGGCGTCGGAGATGATGGATAAGATTGCTAATCAGCCGAGTTCCCTTATGAGCGGAGAGGCTCCGGGACGTTCTGATTCTGCCAAGGGATTTGGATTCTTATACGAAACATCCAGTATTCCACTTTCGCCCACGGCTAAAAGTATTGCATGTGGATTATCCGGAGTTTATAGGGCTTTGTTGCGTATTTTGAAGGATTCTTGGGATGATAAGAAGGTAGTCAATATCACGAGCCTTGATGATTCTCTTGCGGGGATTGTTCTCGATTCCGAGTCTTGGACACTTAGCCTGTCACAAAATGCAATTCCTTTCCCAGATGAGGTATCGGTTACGATTGCCTCCGAAGTTCCTATCTCTAAGGAACAGGAAAAAATGGAGATAAAGGAAGCCCTTGCAGAAAATAGGATTACGTTAGATGAGTTTAATTGGACTGTGAGGAAAAAAGGACTCAATCTACCTGTTGGGGACGAAGTAAGTTGGCAAAATTATCGTAGGGCGATGCTTGAAAATATTCAACTATTCGCGGATGGTCAAACTCCGGGGGACAATGTTAAGGTAGCCCCCAACGATTTACACCGAGTACATCTGATTGTATTGCAAGCGTTTGTTGCCCGACCTGAATTTTTTGCAGCCTCCGCAAATGTTAGGAATAAATTTTATACCCATATAGACGAACATAAAGCTGCAATGGGACAAATGCCAGACCAGCTTCCATACATAGAAGATATTGCTGCAGCCTCGTTGGGGCAGCCTGTTCAACCAGAATTCTAATTAGTTAGGAGAAATACAGATGGATAAGTTTTTACGAATGTTCAGTTTTTATCGGCCTTTAAGTTTTCTTTTTGATACCGACCCCAATAGCGACCCCAATAATCCAAATCCGGGCGGTGGAGATGACGACGGCTCTAAAGGGGGAAAAGGGGGAGACGGCGGTGGAGCCAAAAAGGAAGGCGACGAGGGCAAAAAACAACCTGCGGAGGATTCTTATGAATTGACCGTTGATGGGGAAAAAAGGCGGGTAACTATAGAGGAAATGAAGACTCTGGCACAAAAGGCCAGCGGTGCCGAGAAGCGATTCGAGGAAGCAAATAAAATAAAAAAAGAAGCGGCTGATGCCGTCCGATTCTTGGACTTAGTTGAGCGGATGAAAGACCCCAACCATGTGCCTACTGAATTGGAAGTAAAGGAGCTTGCTGGTATGCTGGGAGCAGATTCAAACGAATTTATGGCAAAATTGCAAGATGGGGATGGTACTCCCCCCGCAGGGAGTGGAAAAGGTGGAATTAAGTTGTCAAAGGAGGACTTGAAAGAGGCTTTGGGTTTCGATCCCGATGAGGCAAGGGTTTCATTGGAATACTCTAAACAACAGCAAATTAACGCTGCAAGAGACTATATTATGGGCGAAACCAAAAAAGCTGTTGACAAAGATGAGATTTTTGGTAAAATGAAGATAGGAGAAGGTGGTGATGACCGCCTTCAAGTTATTAATGATTTGGTAGCAGAGGATGTTTTGAGGAAGATTCAGGATGGAAGCAAATTTGGGGCGGAACTTGTGGCGGCGAGTGTTCAAAAGATACGTGCCCACCTTACCAGGTTCGGTATCCCAAACAAGCCGGAACAATATCCCATCGCTTTGGGACTTGGGCCAGGCCAGACGTTACCTTCGGAAGTTCTATCCGATAAACCAATTACACGGGTTGGTGCATTAGAAGAAGGTGCAGAAGAAAACTTCGTTAAAAGATATTCCCAGAAGGGGATACAGATGATGCGAAGTTTGATGAACAACAAGAAATAACCCGTAAAATTGGAGTCCTTTTTGCTATATGCGTTTGGTGTAACGTATGTTGCACTAATACTAAGTATGTAACGTGTATATTGAAAGGATGTAACGATGACACAAGCTGTAGACTTGTTAAATGATATTACCCGCGAGGAACTCCCTCGAATGTTCATCGAACTGGAACCCGAAGTGGCTCCTGTTTTCGATAGAATTAAAAGAACATCGATGGGCGTTAAGTCGCAGGAAGGCTTGGGCAAGGGATATAAGGTTCTCCACTTCTACGGTACTGGTATGGCTGGTTCGTTTGAGAGTGGTGATGCCCTTGGTCCGGGAATGTCGAGTATATCGGGAAATCAGGCTCAGATGCTTGCATTAGGTGATGCGGCCTCTAATTTATCTATATTCCCGAAAGCAACTGAGGTGCCCCACACCGGCGAAGTTAAAAGGGAATTAACTCTGCACAAAGTTAATGGTAACTATAGTGTTCCGGTGGCGTGGCGACAGTTGGATACTCTTAGTGCTTCACAGCTAAAGAAAATCCGTAGGGATTTGATGGCTGTGGCAAAACAAAAATTGAAATACGAGGCTTCGAGTTTCTTTAGCCATGAGGTAGTTAACTCGTCAACTTATGTAAATCAGGTTCTTGGTAGAATATCTGCTATTGCAGAACATTCCGTATGGTCTGATTACATCGTCATTACACTCGATGAGCAATATGGTAGAATAGCTAACTTTGAAAAGGGTCAGCGTATCGATATTGTTGCGGATAGTAGTGGAACCCTTCAAAATGGTACAGCCACCACGGGTGCAGATGTAAGAAACTATGCGACATCAACAGCTAACTATATTATGCTGATTGTTGCAGATGTCGATTACCTCGGCAAGAAAATTACACTGTGGCCTGTAGATACAGGTACAGGTGGATTGCCGGACTTTGATTCTGGTTATCGTACAAGCCCAACAGTTCCAGGTGCGGCTGATGACTGGATTTGTGCGGCAAATACAACGACTTATACCAGTGGTTCACGTCCACAATTCAGTTGGGGAATTAACAACTGGATTAAGGATTCTGGTTCAATCCTTGGCGGAGCAAACCTGGCAAGTGGTCTCGATCTTGATTTATACAGTATGTTCAAAAGTCAAGTAAAGGCCATAAATCAGTCTCTTACCGACGATATACTTAACAACTATATCGGTGGTTACTTGGATGCCTACCCCGGCGAGACCTTGGATACCATAATCACAACTCAGGGTGTTCAGCAACAGTGGTTGAAATCGGCGAGCCTGTATAACAATCGTCAAAATTATGAGAGAACTGGTAAGGCTCTTGCCCTCCGTGGCGGATGGTCTCAAATCTCTTATGAGTTTGGTGGCCGAGTTTTCGACTGGATTATGAGTCCGATGTGCCTGTCAAAGACACTGTACGGCATGAAATTCGGTGGGGACAACGTCAAGAGATATGGTCCGCCTCGGATTGGTGGTACAGATGCCAACATGGGACCGGAACTTGAATTCTTGAATACCCTTGGTGGTTCTGGTGGTAATGTATTCTCTGTAGCTCACGATTCAAACGGTAGACCGATGGATTTACTTGAGGCTCCGTTCTGGTATCACCAGCTAATTTGTCCGGAAGACCCCAGAGGATTAAAATTCACAGGCCTCACGGAAGCCACAATGACGTAAAAGCAATAACCTTCGTGGGATATTAACCTGCGGAGGGTGTTCTTTAACATTTGAATGACAATGGGGAAGGCGTTATCATAGGTTCATTTTCTTTCCTCCTTTCTGGTTGGTTTGGTTTTTTTAGCCTTCCCCATTTTATTTACCATTAGAATAGTTTAGATTTAGAAAGGTAAAATAATGGCAGCAACAAATCCATTAAGAGTAAAAGATTTACTTCACAAATACGGTTGGGACTTTATGGCCCGACTTGCAAGTCTTGGCGTACAATATCAGGCAGAAGCTCAAATACTGTTTGTAGACAGTGGAGCAACTAATGCCTCAGACGTCGATGACGGCGAACACGGACATTCATTTGATGTCCCATTGGCAACAATTGATTATGCCATAGGTTTATGTACGGCGGACGAAGGTTCTGTAATACTTGTAGCTCCGGGACACAATGAAAGTTTGGCCGCGGCAACAATTGATTTTGATGTCGCAGGTGTCCGAGTAATAGGTCTTGGACAGGGGTCATTAACCCCAAGGATAGATTTTGACAATGCGGCTTCAAGTATTGATATTGGAGCTAATGATGTCAGTATCGAAAATATCAAACTACTTCCTTCAACAGATTCAGTCCTAATTGGAGTTGACGTTGAATCTGGTATAACTGGATTCAGAATGAAGGACGTAGAATTTATGATTGGAGAGGACGGCTCTGGAGATGATGAATTCGTAAAAGCCATCGAACTCAAATCAGGAAACCATGATTGTATTTTTGAGAATGTGAAAATATTAGCACATGCCTCCGCGGCGGAAGCAACTCATGGAATTAATATCGCAGCTGCATCTGATAGGTTGACCTTTAAGAATGTCATAATTGATGGCCCTTATGCAACAGGCGGAATCGTAGAAGCTGCTGCGGGTGTCAATCATATTGTGGAAGATTGCTCGATTGATACAAGCGGAACAAACTATAGTTTCGACAACTCAAGTACGTTTGCAAAATATACCAGAAATGTGGATGCTGGTGTAGATTCAGAAGATGCAGAAGCATTGATTGAAGTTGCACGTGGAACAGGAAATTATCCGACTGGAATTACCGATAATAGTATTCTGGCTTATATTCTTGGTAGTGGTGGGACAGCGAGTGCATCTACTTATAATAATACAACGGATAGCTTACAGGCTATAGCCGACGCTATCTCCGCTATCGACAATACAACCAACTTGAATACCGCAGTATCAGCGACCCCTACGGCAAGATCATTACAGGATATTTTGGAAAAAGATGGTACAAGTGATTTTGATTGTTCAACGGACTCTCTTGAGGCAATAGCGGATGCCTTAGCAGCAGGAACAGGATGTACTGTCGCAATTGAGGCTGATGATTTAGACCACTTACTCACATTAGATGGTGCCACTCAAGTCTATCCTGAGAATTGTGCAACCGACTCAATCATCGCTAAGATTTTAGTTAAAGCCGACCCCGCAGTGCCGTCGGAATATGATAATTCAACAGATTCGTTGGAAGCCATATCTGATGCACTGGCCGCTGGGACAGGATGTACGGTTGCGATAGAAGCAGACGATTTAGACCATCTGTTGAAGCTGGACGGGGCAACACAGGTATATCCTGAAAATTGTGCTACGGATTCAATTCTGGCCAAAATACTTGTAAAAGCTGATCCAGCCGTTCCCAGTGAGTTCGATAATTCAACTGATTCGCTGGAGGCTATTGCCGATGCAATTGGTGTAGCACAGGCCGACTTGAATATTCTCACGGGGGCCAGCGGTGCAAATCTGTTAACGGCAACACAAGATTCTATTGACGCTATTGAAGCGGATACAGCCGTAATAGAGCCTGGAGCAAAAAGGATAGCCGTAAAAGCCACTGGCGACATGACTGGCATGGATACCGGTGAAGTTTTATTCACAGTGACAGGAGCCGTTTTAGCTCGTGTTTGTGGTGTGGTCGGAACTCAAATTGATTCTACAAGCGGGACAACTACCTTGGAAGTTGGAGTCGCTGGTAATACAGCACTTCTTTGTGTGCAAGATGCGGCAGACCATACAGCCTTCGATGCCAACTTCTGTTGGACAAAAACAGTCGCAGCGGATAGCGTAGGGGCAGAATTGGCCGATGAGTGGGTTGTCATCCCTGGTGGATTAGACATAATCCTTACCATATCCGCAGATGATTTAACACAGGGAACTATGGACTTCTATTGTGAGTGGATTCCGCTCAGTGCAAATGGAAACGTAGTTGCCACTCCGTAACAATAACAATTAGGATTGAGGGGTAGCCCTTACCTTTGGGCTACCTTTCTTCCTTTTTTGGAGAGTAAAATGGGACAAAAGAATTATAAAAAGGATGAAGCAATTCGTATTCTTTACCGAGCTATTCCAGGTTCGGCATCTGTAAATATGGACGTCTATGACGAAACCGATACCCAAGATGCGGCACAATCTGGAGCGATGACCCAACTGGGTTCTTCCGATAGATGGAGTAAAGAATTCACCCCCGATGAAAATGGTAACTGGTCTGTCCATATTACTGATAGCAAGGGGGGGGATGTCATAAGGGATTATTCTATCGGGGACTACAATATCTCAACGGTTGGAGCAACTGCTGCAAGCATAGAGGCAAAGGTGGACGACCTAAACAATATTTCACCTGCGGAGGTAAATTCTGAGGTGGATACCGCCCTTGGGGATTATGATGGCCCAACTAAGGCGGAGTTAGATTCCGCCGAGTCAAGTATCCGTGGTGCGGATGGGGACGATTTGAAATCTATCTCCGACCAGATAGACGGTATTTCTCCAAGTTCTGCCCCAATGATTGGTTAATGTATGATTACTCATGGCTATAAATATAGTCAATCAAAACGAGGGGAGTTATCGTTTATTTTACTCCTCTAAAGGATTCTTGGAAGGCTTAAATGTCACCGGATATTTTATATTTAATGACGGAACCAAATCAGATATTTTCATCTTTGATGATATTGGGGATGGAATCTATACTATCGAAAGGGACTTTGAAAAACAAAATAGTGCCCACATGGAGAAAATGGGAATTGTCGTAAAGGAAGATGGAAACATAAGTAAATTTGAGATGATTAATATTTTTAGATAAAAGGTAATAAAATGAATATACTAAAACCAAGTGATGGATGGCCGATTAATCATACCAATGCTGGTTCGGCTGCTTTTACTAAGTTAGCCGATTCTCCCGGTCCCAATCTTAGTTGGTATCTAACCGGATTCGTTATGTCAGGTGGAGGCTCCGCAGATGGGTTCTCTGTAATCAGACGTGCCGCTGTTCAATTTGCAGAAGCCGCTGATTCCTTTACTGTATCAGATAACGCTGCTCTGGAACCTGCGGAGGAGAATTTCGCAATTGAGTTCGGAATTAAAGCTGCTGCAACGGCTATTAGTGTAGCTAAGATTCTTCATAAGCATGACGGGTCACATCAAGGATATATTGTTGCTATTAACTCCGCAGGAAAATTAACAATTACAGTTGGGGATGGCACAGAATCCCATAACGTCACGATTACAAGTATCAATACCATAAACGACAACGTATGGCACCATGTAATCATAAATATCGAAGCTGGAGAAACGGATGGTCTTTCTATCTATATTGATGGTCAACTGGGGTCTGCCCAAGGGGACATATCCGGCGTAGGTTCTATCACAGGAGGTTCTACCAATTTAACTATAGTCGGAGAGGCTTCAAAGACGTTCTCAATTAGTGCTTTGGGTCTCTATAAGGGACAGATTCTTTCTGCATCTGAAATAGCCACTCGATATGCGGACGGTGCCGGTAGTAAATTTATTGGAACTGAAACGGGATTATCCGCAGCTTGGAACCTCGATGAAGGTACAGGAACAGCCCATGGAGATTTGGTAGGCTCTAATGATGGGACATCTTCAAGCACAGTATGGCTTGATGGCGAGGGACTTCCAATAGACCCTCATACATTAAAGGAAACAATTAAATATAATACGGGTATATTGAATACAAATGGAGTAATACCTAATTCGGTCGTCGTTTTTCCCCATGCAATTAAAGTGGGTAGAAACAATCCAGTTCGTATTGCTGAAACCGATGGGGCATTTGGACTCCAACTATTCGGTTATCCAGACAGAGCATAAAGATAGGTACTTAGTTATATAGAGAGAAAGTAGGTAGCATTATGATAGTTAGAATTAGAAATAAAGATAAGGATTCAGATAGATTTTTTGACTGTGTTAGGTCTTGTGTAATTCCTAATACCGACGACCAAGGGGTCAGGTTAAAAGATTTTCTTCTCATAGTAGATTTTGGGAAGGTAAATCAAGATATTACATTTGTCTTGGATAAGGGAGACGAGATATACTATATGAACGATACAGGGAAAACAATTGCCACCGATATGAGAGCTAAGTATCAGTAAAACATAAAAACAAAATACTAAGTACCTATTTTTGGGATTATATTATGAAAAAAGATAAATTTGATAAGCCGTCATTGATGGATAAGGTAATATTGTCTATTCTACGGGCGAGGAAGGGAAAGAAGAAACCCGTTAAAACGATGAGAACTAAGGCTATAGAAAGTTCGGCAAAAAAGAATTATGGTACTGATTTAGCATCCGAGCTTGCTAAATTAAGAAAGAAAGGACAAGGAAAATGAGTAAAGAAAAACCAACTAATCCAGTAAAACCTCCGCAGCCTCAGGGCATGGTAATTATGGCTTGCCCAAACGGGGCAAAGGCAATTCAATCTTTATGTGACGCGGCCCTAAAGATGGGGGGCTTGCAGAATCTAAGAGCAATAAATACAATATTGATGTCGATACAACCACTGCCGGAAGCGAGACTTGGCGGGAGTATGAAACCTGCGGAGGAATAATCATGCTTGGAATGACAAGTAAATTTAATCATAAAGAGCACACCTTTGTCGGGGGGGACATAGGAGCTTATATCAAGAGGTTGGGTAAGGAACACGATAGACACTTGGCGGTTATCAGGTACAAAAAGTTAGGTGTCTTCTGCATTATAGAATTTCTAACTCCGCAACGAAATGTCTTTGTGGATTCTATGAATCTTGGGAAATCATTAGGTAATTTTAACAGGGTTAAATCCGTAGAGTTAAGGATGAGATTGTTCCGGCCTCTTACGGCCAGAGAGACAAGTGTATCAATTGCTAACGCCGAGAGTGACTACTATCACCGTAGGCAAGACGAAAACGAACAGGAGACCGAAAGATGGGCAAGAATAAAAATGGGCGAGTAACTACATGTACCCTCGTGGTAATATTGATCTTAACGATTTGTGTGGGGGTATTGTCATGTTGCATTGTCCCTTACCCAATAGATGAATTAAAAGGAAATAATGTTGTTGTTGAAGCAACTTATATCCTTCATACCGGCGAGGAGCTACACACTGTAGGAAGCGGTGTTATTATTGATGCCAACGGTATAATTATTACGGCATTGCATGTAGTAGACGGTTCCATAAGCGCAAGAGTGATTTTTGATGATGGCACAATAGTTCCTGTTGTATGTGCATTTTTTGACCCTAACCACGATATTGCTATCTTAAAAGTAAATCATAAATCCGATACTTGTGCCAACATAGATTTTATGGGTATACTAAATGATGGTGATAACCTGGTAAGTGTAGGCACCCCTATGGGTGTTTATGATGATGTTATCTCCAAAGGTAAAATATTAAAATTACAACTATACCGCCTTTGGTTTGACCCAGAGGTTCCATATATTATGACTGATATTGTAGTTTATGGTGGATGCTCAGGTGGGGGGGTATACTATAAGGATATGCTAATAGGGATAATGTGCAATGGACTTGGACAAGAGGCGTCATTCATATTTCCCATATATGATAGGGACATTTTAGATTTATCTGGATTGATGGAATATAATTATGAAGATGGTATATTAATATGCCCCTAACAGGAAGTGTGTCTGAAAATATATCGGAGTTGTATCGCGATAACAAGCGTAAAGGCAAAGAACGTGGTGCAAATGGTAAGCCCCGAAGCAGGTCTCAGATAATTGCAATAGCAATAAGCGAAGCAAGAAAGAAGAAAAAACATGGCTCTTAATAATAAAGAACGAGAATGGATAGATTGTCACTTCACAAAATTAAACGATAGGATTACCGAATTACGTGTAGACATCGCCGGATTAAAAGTGAAAAGTTCTGTATGGGGATTATTGGGTGGAAGTATCCCGGTAGCTCTTACAATTGGTATTTATTTATTGACAAAATGGGTATAATATAATGATACATGTTCCCCCTTATCTCGGTGACTATGCGGCAGGTGGCACAGTTTATTTATTCTGGAATACGTTTGGAGCATCCGATGAATCCATAACGCAATCCGGACTTGCCGTAACAGATATTGAAGTATATAAAAATGGGTCTATGACGCAGAGAAGTTCCGACTCTGGATACGCGTTGCTCGATACAGACGGTATTGACGTGGATGGAGCTACAGGATGTCACGGAGTATCTATTGATTTGAGCGATGATACCGATTCTGATTTCTATGCGGCAGGAAACGACTATATGGTTATGGTCAATGCTGTTACAGTAAACAGTCAAACCGTCCGATTCTGCGGAGGAACTTTCTCGATTCAAAATAGATATAACCAAGCAGGAGTAGGAGATTATGAAGTCACAATCACAATCCGTACAACTGGAGGCTCCGCTTTGTCAGGAGTATCCGTTTGGGTTAATACAAGTAATGACAGAAGTGGCTCTGTCGCCGGAACCAAAGTTACAGACTCAAATGGACAAGTCACTTTCAATCTCGAATATACAACTTATTATATCTTCTGCCGGTTGGCCGGATACACCTTCGCATCTGCATACTTTACAGCCGCCGCAGGTTCAGTGTCCTTTACAAAAGACATAGCCTCCGCAGTAAGTTCGGGAAGTTCGTCCTTCTATTCGGATAGCTTCTTGTCGAGGGCGATAGCCGAGGTGAGAGAGGCGGTAGATGAGCCGAATGTTAGTGCCAAATATACTGATGCAAGAATAATAGAGCATCTTGAGAAGGCATATATTATTGTACTTAATGAGATAAATAGAAATTCAAAAACACCTGCGGTAGTTAAGCAGGAAATAACTATAGCAGCAAATACGACTGAGTATATCTTGCCCCATGTCATGGGTTCTTTGTATGCTGTTTATGATTTGTCTGAATCTGGATGCAAGGTATTCTACGATGGTAGGAGTAGGTATAATCCTTATGGGCAGAGGATATGGCTCGAAGGGAATACGTTGCATATCCAAGCCGTAGATACTCTTGGAGTCGGAACGCAACTCATAGCGGAATGGTTGCCATCTGGGATCGCAAGATTGCATAATGGAGTATGTACTATTAATAGTGACGGAGACGAGATTACTTTTGGAGCAACTCCAAATGCTGGTACTTTAGATACGCACCACCAAGCCTATGCTGGTGGTGTTGTGAGGATGCTTGGCGTTGACGGTTCGGTTATAACTGGAAACTATTTGCAGGAAAGAAATATAACTGATTATGATGAGACTACAAGGAAAGCAGTCTTGGATGTTCCTTTAAGTCCCATTCCTACTACGGATGATGGCTATATTTATTATGAGATTGCACCTGCTATCCACAAAGGAATGGATATGGTTGTTGCCCTTTACACTGCATATAGATTAATGTCTACCGAGGGGAATAAGAAAAGAGCATCGACTATTCTTGATGCTTATAGGAATGAACTAAGGAATGTTCGATTGACGGCATACTATTCAAATATGACAGAGGCTCCAAGAGGTCGAATGGATTCATTTGATAATAAAAGATATAGACGTTTCTAAGGTGAACCATGCCGGAATTATTTGGAGTATCGGGGGAGTCAGAAGACCTCGGAATCTCCTCGCCCAATTTAACTGGAGACTTTATTGCAGGGATAGACCAACCCCAATCCGGTGATGGACTTGGTATAACAATCCCTTGGGGCGGTGGGGCGACCGCGAGAACTTATCAGGAATACGGACCATCTACCATAGCCTCCGGTAACGACAGGCTATTGTCGGATATAAGTAACTATTCCCTTAGTGGAGGCACAAATCTAACATATAATTTAGAGGGTTTAATTGGACCCCAAGGACCTCCAGGTCCCCCAGGAGCACAGGGACTACAGGGTGTTCCAGGCACGTCTTTTGCAAACTCTAACTTTTTAGCATCTCTAAAGAGTACCCTTGAGTATATTGCCAACGAATGGACAAATTCTGATACTATACTATACGCGGATAGCACTGATATTTACTGGGAAAAGACTTGGGAAAAATTAGATGTTGATGGCACCGTCAATTCGTGGAACGAAATCGACATGGACGAAGATGGTTCCTTTGTTATAATAGCCGCCGATGCAGGAATATTTGTATCAACTGATTCCGGAGATACATGGGCGGAAAAGAATCCAGATACGGAAGATTTTATTGCGGCGAGTTGTTCGGCCTCCGCAGGTAAAGCCGTGGTGTTGGGGGACGACAATCGTATAAATGGGAAGCTATGGGCTACAACCGATTACGGTGCTAATTGGGCTGAAATAACTATTTCAGAATAAAGAATATGGCCACTACTATAGATTCAGTTAAATTATGGTTATCGAGGGGGAGTACTGGAGCAGCGACTACTATCACGGTAGAGGTTCATGCTGTACGGGCATATACTGTTAGCCCTTCTACTGGAACTTTATTGGGCTACAAAACGATAGACGCAGCAGATTTGCCGGAGCACGGGAATTGGAATGAGGAGGTTTATACTACTTTTACATTCGATACTCCAATCACAATAACTGATAGTGGATTCTATGGCTTATATATCTATGGGGCTGGAGACCAGTTCCAATTAACACAAATCCGCATATATTCTATTGGGGAAGGTGGCTGGATGGATGCCGACTGGGAGTGGTTCCAGCAAGAACCGTATTACCCAACCTCCGCGGAACGAGGATGGTTATATACATCCTCTTGGGCATCTGGTTATAGATACGGATACAGTTTAGATTGCACAGGTACTAATTATAATGACGCATCGGGGGCACTCACAGATGGATATACATTATTTTATGCCGGTGGGGCAAGAAAATTTGGAATTAGAAGTTATATTGCGGCTCCCGCAATTAAACCAACAAATCCTACCCCCGCAGATGACGGGACATATATAGACTTTTCCGATTTAACTCTCTCATGGGAGGATGGGGGGAATACCGATACATACAATGTTTATATAGGCTTGGAAGGAGACCTTCAACTTGTATCATCTGCCCAGGAGGGGACATCATATGAAACATCTGCGGAGGAATTAGCCACAATATTTGGAGCATACCCAACCAATTCGGAAATTTTTTGGCGGGTGGATGCCGTCAATGACGTAGGTACAACTACGGGGGACGATTGGAATTTTGATCCTTTGCCATCTATAAATAATGCTTGTCTTGGAAGCGGTGGTTTATTTGTCGCTTTGGCTACAAACAAAGGAGTTTATTTATCCGCTAATTTTGGCACTTCTTTTTCTCAAAAATTACCGGATTCCGATTCTACAACGGATTGGGTTAAAATAATTTGTAGCTCTGATGGTTCTTATATTATTGTTTGGGATTCGGTTGGAAATATATATCGGTCTGCAAATTCAGGAACATCTTGGGCTTCAATAGACCCTGCCGATGGGGATACATATTCCCCAAGTGACATAGCCATAAGTAGTGACGGATTAAATGTTATAATTGTAGGGACAAATTCTACAAATGCGTCTGAAAGTTGTTATGTATCCACCGATTACGGAGCTACTTGGACGGCGAAAAGTCCTTTATCGGAAAATGTTGCATGGGACGAATGTGATATATGCGATAATGGAAAAATAATGATGGTTTCAAAATCATCTACAGATTATTTCTATATGTCCTTTACATCTGGCTCTACATGGTTGAAGCAATATATCCCAGCGACATCTGATATTAGAAGCCGATTAAGTATTTCAGGGGATGGCAAATTAGGAACGGTTGCCAATACAACGGACAATAATGAAATATTTATGAATACAGGCTGGTATTCTGAGGTCTCTGTTTCGGAAAATACGCTCACATCCTTTATTAGAGGATTGATGGAAGCAGAAGACGCTGGTACGGCATTATCAACCTTGGGAGGACAAACGCAGGGAGACGTACTGGACGACCTAAATACGTTAGGAGCAGTAACCGGAAATGGGGACTTTTTAGTTGGAACTGCGGAGGGTATTTTTGCTTACGAATCCGGTAATACGGCGAGGACTTCTCTGGGATTAGGAACTGGGGATAGTCCCACATGGGTAAATAATACTTTAACCGGCTATATAGACATAGCTGAAATAGCTGAGCCTGCAACTCCTGCTACTAATAAATTAAGATTATATGTCGAAGACATTCAGGGGTTTTCAGTATATAAATATCTTGATTCTGGTGGAATGAAACGAGAAGTATTGCGTGATAGTATGATTCTTGTTTATAATGATTCAGGAGATACAATACTTTCCAATAGAGTAGTTTATGCTTCTGGCAATTATAATAATTTTCCTACTATTGCATTAGCTAAATCAAATTCAAGTACCACTATGCCAGCAATAGGTGTTACTATTGAAGATATTGCTAATGGTGCTTATGGCAGAGTAATGCAAGTTGGACTTTTAGAAAATATAGATACAAGCTCATTATCTGTCGGTGATATTTTATATGTGCATGATACTGTTGCAGGACTGGTTAGAATAACTCCTCCTTCTCATCCTAATCTTACACAGGAAATAGGAACAGTTTTGGTTGATGATGCTTCTGTTGGAGCTATACAAGTTATAGCAAGAGGGCTAACAGGGGATGAGTACGGAACAGCACAAAATAGTTTTACTATAGGGGACCAAGAGGCAGGAGCTAAGTCATTAATATTTGATAATGGTTTTTTAGGAACACTTTCGTGGACTCCTACGGCAGCAAGGACATTAACTTTGCCGGATGTCACAGGAACTTTAATAGCTACAGGAACTTCTGTATCTTTGACAAGTCTTGACTTAACTGGAATAACAGATGGTAATGTGCCGTATATGTCAGCAAGTGGTTTCGCTGATAGTCCAATCACAGTGGATTTAACTGCACCACCTACTCCTATTCCAAGTATATTGATTAATTCCAACGATGCAACAGGAAAGATTCAGCTTATTCTCACAGATATAAATACAGATGGTGCAGCTAAAAATTCCAGATTTGGTGCACTTCATTATGATACCAATGAAGAACCAGTGGCCGTATTTACTACTAATACCAATGTTACCACAAATACAATACAGATAGGTGGCGGCACAGCTTCTATGAACGCAGCTACATCTATTTATTTTAGAACTGCGGCAAATAATACTACTACAAGTGGTACTACAAGGATACGTATATTTGCATCCGGTGGCATTACTATCGGTTCTGGAAATGTTGGAGACGGAGACGACCCTGGCGACACAAATCTTGATGTTGAAGGAACTATTACAGGAAGCAATCTTAACATATCAAATTGGGATGATGCTTATACACATAGTCAACTTACTTCCGGTAATCCTCATTCCGTTACAGCAGATGATTTAGGATTTGGGACTGATGATACTCCTACACTAACCGGATTGGATTTATCAGGCGTGACAAATGGAAATATTCCGTATATGTCCGCAAGCGGTTTTGCTGATAGCGTATTAAGTTATGATGGATCTAAACTATATAGTACCCAAGACCTTGTGATGAGTAATAACCAATTTCAACAGTGGAAAGACTCCGCAGGTGGTGGGCCATATTCCATCCTTGGAGTTAGCAATAACAATAAGACATATCTATTAACTATTGGAACAAATGATTTATATATTCAGAATGGAAGTGGAAGTCCTTTAGTTTTCCTTGAAGGTAATACTGGATTAATGCAGGTTGAAGGCGATATTCAACCCATGACTGATAATACCTATTACTTAGGAAAAAATAATGATGATACTCCTTTTGCATGGAAGGGGATTATATTAAAAGACCAGGGAGGAACAGGTAAATATTATAGATTAGAAGTGAATGGGGACACTTTACAAATAGTTGACCTTACGGATTAAAAATGAAAATAGAAGAAATAAATAGAATAGCTTTTACAAAAGGAGTTGACCCCGCAGGGAAAAATAAATTACAGATTATAAGGGAGATACAAAATAAGGAAGGATATGAGCCTTGTTATGGAACCAAAAAGTTTGAGTGTAAACAAACTGATTGCTTATGGCGAGAGGACTGCCAGGGAAAGGCAAAAATCATTAACGTAATTAAAATGGCATTGATAATGTTTTTATTGGGATAATAAGATGGCAGAAGATCGTCCATATTTGAGTTACCCGTTCCGAAGTCCCGCGATGGACCAGTCTAAACCTCCTAACCAAGTTGGGGTTGGTTTTTTCGGAAGACTATCTGGAGTGGATGGTAGATTCAATGGTGGTTTGCGTAAATATTATGGCAACAAATCAGTTGTTGATTTGGATGGTGTTTCTGGTTTGGGGGATATAGATACTTATAATGGTCCAGACTTTATCAAATATGTCACCTTCCAGAAACGCAATACATCAACTACCTACCAAGGCTTTGTAATCAGATGGGATAGCCAGAACGATACTACAAATCAACAGATAGATTTAGTTTATACTTCTGATAATGGTAGCAACTGGTCGGTACTTGCTATATGGGCTGCTGGAAATGATATAACATCCAGTCTTGAAATCGACTGTGCTGTAGATGGTGCATTTCTTCTCGTTGCCGTTGATACTAAAGAAACTAAAACAATATACTGGACTGGTAGTGCTTTAGCAGCAGTATCTTCTGGACCAGGAAATTTCAATGCAGAACTTGCCGCCGTAACCAAAAATACCTCCGCAGTTGATACGGACTACCAGCTTCGGGGCGATGGTACATATCAGGTAGCTTGGAGATTTTACTCCTCCTCAAGGGGAATATATAGTGCTCTTAGTGCCCCCCTTACAGTACACCTCGACCACTTCAAAACAACCAAAGCCACAGGGACGATAAGCTTTTCCGCTGCGGGGGGTGATTCTGGTTTATTTGTGGACGGAGACGTTATAACAATAAATGGAAGAACCTATGAAGCCGATGACGATGACTCTTATGCAGGGGATGTTCAGGTAGATATATCCGGCTTGTCTACTATTTCCGACCATTGCCAAGCTTTAGCGGATGCCATTAATGAGGATTCCTCCGCAGTTGTAACGGCTTCTAAGCAATCCGCAAGTGTATTTATTGAAGCCATAGTGAGAGGGACGGCTGGTAATGCCTATACTTTGACCAAGACAGAAAGTGGTGCCAATCAAGATGATATATCTGTTTCGGGAGCCACTTTAACTGGAGGAGGAGTTGTTACATCCGATCCAGAAACGCAGGTAAAAATAACAATAGATTTTCCAGATAATGATGCCGTAGTTTCTGGGGAGGAATATGCAGATTTCGCAGCCTTATTCGATACAGTTGATATATTCCGTACAATTGATTTGGGCGATTCCACCACAAGTTCTGGAGCCATATTTTACTTGGAACAAACAATAGCTAAGACTGGAAATTGGGCTACATCTGGGGCATGGGATTCTCTGCAAGCCAATATAGGGACATTGGTGGATGAAGCCCTACCGTTTCAAACGATGTATGACCCGGAGAAAGATATTGTGAGTACGCCTCCGCAGAGTGGTTCGATTGGGAGATACGAAGACCAAACATATATGGCTCAAGCGGCATCATCTAATGGGGGGTATGATACTTTATTTAGCAGTGTTGAACATGCGTCCCCGGAATATTTTAGCACCTACAATGTACGAAAGGGAGACCCAGAGGACGGGAGGCCACTACGGTTTATACCTGCGGGGGAGTCAATGTTCCAACTGAGTCATAATTCTGTTGTGCATATTTTCAAATCAGGGAAATTAAAACCGATCCAGTTTACAAGACTACATAGTAAGCGGGGATTGCTTGGTAAGGAAGCCGCCCATTCGAGTGGTAATAGTATCTTTATGATTTCCGGTGTGGGGATGGTTATTCTCAACGCTACCGATGGTAGTATGGGAAGTATTACCACAGTGGACAGGGTAATTTTTGACGATTGGAAATCCGATTTAGCAGATGTTAAGAGCGGATACGATTCTCTTTTGAACGCCTCCTTTTTCCTTAATGTCTCGCGGGAGGAGATGATAATAATATGGCACTCTACAAAAGTGTGTACTATGCTGGATGGGGCTAATTTTGTGGGTGTTACTGAGGGACAGGATATATCGACCGGCGACCATGACCGCGTATATTTTGTGACAAAAACGGGATTGATTGTGACTCCAGACGTATTAGAATCTGGCTCTGGAACGATGTGGGACATAAGTAGCTCATACACCTTGAACGGTACTGCGACCGCTACAAGTAGTACAACCCTTACAGACGCTAATGCCACCCTGAACGCAGATATGGTCGGCACAAAATTGTATATGACCACGGGGGATAACGCCGGAAGTGGCCGTACAATCGCTACAATTAATAATACCACTAAAGTCATTACATTTGTAACACCATTCGATTATGATATTTCTACGGGGGATACTTATAGTATCAGCCCTGTTCCTTTCTCAGTCCGATGCTGGCCTCTCCAAGCTGAGCAAATATCAAGATTCAATCGGTGGATCGTCGCAGGGGTTTCATTGAAGGCCAGGAAGCTATCCGGGTTCGATGATAACGATTGTAACCAATGGAGGGTTGGAGCGTACCGAAACAGCAGCACATCCTTAGAAGCAGCGGTGGCCTATCTGGATATAGATTTAGACCCTAACGATTCTGCGGAGGCTTTGGGGCTGCATGGGATTGACCTTGAACCATATATTGAACAAATTTCATCTGGAGTAACTTTTGAGCTAACTGATGCAGAATTTAACCTCAGTTTGACCGATTCACGTAAAGATAATAGTTGACAATTAGAGACTTTATGCTATAATGAATATAGGAGAATGTACAATGTCTAATGAAGAAAAGCTGTTTGGACAACCCAAATATGACGTTGAAAGCCTTGCAGATACTTTAATGAGGGCACAGGAAGCGGAATCTACAAAACCAGAGCTATATAAGGCGGCCTTAAAATTGCTTGAGAAAAGGCAAAAGGCAGTATCAACTATACTGGGTGCAATCGCAAGTAAGCGGAGTAAATAATGGCAGATAATACAACCAATACAACTAATATAACCCCACAATCTGGTGGTTTGAATTATGCCGATTATCAAAAGAAATTAGAGGAAACAGCAGCCAAAACAAGAAACGTGGCGGGGGCAAATCTTCCGGATTCAGCGATTAAGTCAGCAGCAGGATTAAAAGATAATTACAGGAATCTGGGGGAAACTGCAATGCAGAATTATCAAACTCAGATTGCAACCCAAAAACAACAGGCCGAAAAAGCAGCTACGGGTCTTGAGATGGCCGGGAGTGGAACCTCTCAGATTCTATCTAATTTAGAAGCCTTGCAGGGACAAGTTAAGACACAAGCCGCGAGTACAAGGGACGCGTTTTCGGCTGCGGCTGAGAAAGCGGATGATTATGTTCAGGCTGCTAAAGGTAGAGTGAGTGAAACATTAGACAAACTGGATGAAATAAATTCTCAAATTGCTAAAGACAGAGACTTTTCAAAAGCCCATGCAATGCAAGCCGCGGTGCAATCTTCACTTGGTTCTATGAAAGCCGAGGAACGTAATATTCTCGAAACGTATGGGACAGACAGCAAAGAGTATCAGCAATTCCAACAGAGTAAACAGGTCACACTTGCTACGATTCAGAGTAACATACATGCAACGTATCAGCAACTTGCGGAGGAACAGGGAAAAACATATTTGAGTTTAGTTGAGGATGCGAATACAAAGTCTAATATGTATTTGGGGTATCAGGAACAACAGCACGTGGATATGTTAAAGTATCGTGCCGAAGCAGAGGCTTCTTATAATATCCAAGTAGCCCAGTTCCAAACAGGATTAGAACAATTGAAAATGTCCGGGGTAGAAAATTTAGCTAACTGGATTATTGAAACTCCTACCTTCTCTATGGATGCAACTCCGCTTATTACGTTGTTGGCTGATTTGCAGCAGACTCAGACTATAAATGAACGGGAAGGGGCATTAGCAGCGGCACAAACTGATTTGACAACCGCACAAGCAGGACAGGCTGAGACTTGGGAAAAATATATGAAAACTGGGCAGAAACCTTACCAGTCAACAGGTTCCGCAAAGTCAGCAAGAATGTCCAATTCTGTTAGTGGAAGGAGTAAAAAATAATATGCCGAGAGGACAAGACAAACCCGTTCAATCCGGAGGTGAAATTAGTCCCTTCGTCCAGCAATCATTAGCCCAGAATAAGGACTTGGCAAATAATAGATTACTATCCGCTATGCAAGAAGCCGGTGCAACATCAAGGACTGTTATGCAAGAGCAAGGTGCCACTGATAGAACTGCAATGCAAATTCAGGGACAGCGACAGACTCAAGCGGCTCAAATAGAAGCAGATGATAGACGAGCAGCCGAAGCCGAGAAGTCCCGTAGAGAGGACATGCAATTTACCAAGGCCATGACCGAGAGCAATCAATTATTTCAGGCGGAGCAAGCACAGTTGGAACGGGAATATCAGGATGCTTCAAAAGCAGACGATAGGGAATATCTTGAAAAACTTGATAAAAGGCGAGAATCCCTCCGCAGGTTTGAAATCGAAAGAAATCTAACCGCTCAAGAACGCTCGACTAATGCTATGCTTACAATGATTAAAGGTTCTATGCAAAAAGAAACTGCACAGGAAAAAGCCGTAACTGTTTTGCAGCAGGAAGCCGAGAAATTCGATAAGGATAAAACGGTATATGAGAGAACTATCTCACGGGTAGAGGAATCTGTTAAGCTGGACAAGAGAATGGACTTGCCTACCCCGGTTAGTATACGAGGAAGAATCCCTTCAAAAGGGAAAGTCATAAAGGATATGGTTACAGGTGTCCCTATATTAGAAGGGTATAAGCAATACAAAAATATAAAATCCATAAAAGAGGATATTAGAGGCGGAGTTGCTAACCCTATGGGAGTTTTACAATCTCAATTGGATGAGCAGGAAACAGGAATTAGCGTCGAGGATATTTCCCCTGAGAACATACACAACCTGGAATCACAAATCCAAGAAGGCAAGGTATCTCCGGAAAAAATACGGGCGACTTTGGCAGCCCTGAATGGAATGGCTAATCAACTGGATAAAAGATATACTTCTACATCGGAAACTGATGCTGATTTCTGGAAGGACTCTTATCGGGATACTATCCGGATGAGGGATGCGATTGAGCGATTATCTAATAGCACTAAAAAATTAAGTGGAGATGAAAACAGGACTGTGGGTTCCATTATTAATGACTCCGTTGGTGTCATACATAATAGTTCTATCGGTGGATTGGCTACTCGGTATAAAGAAATAGCCGGGGGAGACTTTAGTGCGGTTCTTGAGGAGATGACAAAGTCCCTACAGGTTCCTGCTCTATGGCCTACTGAGGGACTTGCTGGTTACGATTTGGAACTCCGAGAAAAGGAAAATGCAATGTATCAAAGATTATATCCTAACTTGGGAGGCACAGACTAATGGCTATTCCAGCAGCGGCACTAAAAATACCAGCCGGATTAAAGGCTCTATATAATTCTAAACATTTTCTTTCTCTACTTATCGCCTCCGGTCTGATTGGCAGTGAAGTATTGGGGCAAGCAGATAAAGCCGGGGAACGAAAAATAATGCGGGAGCGGTTAGGTTTAGAATCGCAGGTCGCAAAGTCTTCTGCGGAGGCTACCAAGAGAGCTACAATGGAATCGAGAGCAAGAGCCAAGGAGTATACCGAATCTTTGCTTAAAGCCAAAAGGGAAGAACGTGGAGAAGCAAGGGATACGATGGCAATGCAATCCTTTATGCAGAGTCAGGACAGACAAATGGCTTTATTGATGGCCGCTCTACAGGCAATGTCAAATAGAAATATGGGATCGTCTACGCAGTCCCCTGTTAGTGGTGGTATGTTAGGATTGATGAGAGGAAGTATATAAATGGCTGATACACCTAAAATGTTTGATGATATAGAAGCCTTGGTTGGGGGTGGGACTAAAACAAGTAAATTGGGGGGGATGATGCAAGGCCCCGGTGTCAAGCAAGCTGGACTGTGGCTAATGCTCCCGTGGTTAGCACAGAAATATTTGAACACCAGAAATAAATCCAAGATGAGAGATATTGAGATTGAGGGGATGCAGGGACAGGCCGAGGCTATGTCTCCGGAAAATCTTTACTACCAAGCATCTCTCCCACAAGCACAACAAGAGGAGGAATCTGCTCGACAAGCACTAATGTCCCAAATTATGGGAGGTGTAATTGGACCATCATTAGCTCGTGGAGAAACACAAATATAATAAGGAGTATACGTGCCGGAATCCTATGCCAACCTAAAAGGATATTCCCCAGATGAGGACTCTCAATTCGGGATTTCATCCACAAATTTTCCAATAACATTCTACGACCGCCCATCTACAATGTTAGCTAATCTTCTACGGGGGGACGTAGATGGAATGACGAGAGCTATGCTTTCCCCAGACACCTTAACCCCCACCCAGGTAAAAAATGTCACGGATATGCTTACAAAGGGGAAGAAACCAAGTCCAGTTATGAAAACTATCCTGGATGTGGCCACTAATCCTTTGGTAATAATAGGTCTCATTATGAGTCTAAAATATCCAATGGGGTCTTCAAAAGTTCTTCTTGATATTAGAAAAGGATTATTACCAAAGTCAGCCGCTTTTGGTAAACTAACTGGTGGTATGCACGGTGCATTAATGAAACTGGCTACCGTCCCGGAAGCGTTTGAAACCTTATTTGGTATAACAAGAGAAACAGAAAAATACATGACTAAATATGGGTCTATGGCGGATGATATATTCAAGAGAGCCTCCGCAGGTAAAGCCGTTAGTAAATGGGACAGTTATCTTGTCGCGGCTCGATTAGACGGTTTACATAAGCCGGGTCACTATATGGTGAAGGCTTTACAGAATGAGCCTGAATATATTGCTTTCATGGGCGGTAAGGATGTCCCCATAGCAGCTAATATTCAAAATGCTATGGACTCCAGATTGATTAGTTTATCCGATAAATTAAAAGGATGGTATAAAGAGATTCGGGGGACAATCACATCTAATGAAAAGATGATGGAAAATGTTAATAAGGCTTTAGAGAAAAAAGGATGGAAGGCCGGTAAGGATATAGATGATTATTGGCCTCATAGAGGGGGATATAGCAAGTACCAAAAAACTAAAATCAGGGCTATGAATAAGGATCAATACCATAAATTTGTTAAAAAAGATTTCAGGGATAAAGTCGGCAGGGAAGAAATAGACCGCTTGGGGGGTATGTTCCCAGAGGAAAATGCTCTTAGGGCATTAGAGGAAACCGGGGCAATAAAACCTGGATTCATGGATAATGTAATAAGACCGATTATGAATCGATGGGCGACCAGTGCATCTGTGGAGGCTGGTAAGATATGGGATGATGTTGTAAAGCTCAACCTCGATGAGGTAGCTCAACGCAGGGAGTTTACAAATAGGATGACCGAATACTTCAAACGCGGAGCCGGTAAGCATATTAACTTCTTGGGCCGTGTTGGTTCCGAAAAGACTGCAAGGGAAACTCTTGACGCAATGGCCATGTCACTACAAGATGCCGGTGTAAAAGGAGGGACTGCTGTTCGGGATGAATTATTTGAAATAGGAAAAGTCTTATCCGCTCCTCCTGAATATTCAATGAATGTTTGGGAAACAACACAGGGGTACTTAAATTCTGTTGCGAAGGATTACGCATGGCACGGCACAGGATTGGGGAATAAAATGGGAACTATAATAGATACTCCGGGCATCTTTAGACATGCTCCTCATTTAGAATCCTACCTGGTGGACGGATTGCTTCCCCATATCCGGGGGTATAATAGTTACGCCCAAATGCAAAAGGTTATGAATGACTCTACCTATAAATCCAAAATACTTAATTGGGTTAAAAGTCATCCTATGGTTGAACAGACTTTGGGGAAGAACCATAAAGAAGCTCTTGTGGATTGGTTATCAAAACCGGGAACATTGTCGTCACAAAGTATAGGTGGACAAGTGGCAAATTGGTTCCACCTCTCAACTCTTGGGCTTAATATGTCGGCGACCTCCGCAAACTCAATGCAGACTTTTATTACTACTATCAATCAAGTTGGTCCGAGAGGAATCTGGCGAGGATTAAAGGGCTACGCCGGGGAGCCTGGATTAATACAACGTGCGGAAAAATACATGGGACTTGTAGCTAAAGGGGCAAGTAAGCCAGAAGCATGGAAACAAGCCTTCCCGGAATTCATAGAAGAAATGGGGGAATGGAGTAAAACTACTGAGCGATTACTTTCTGGGGATGTGGCACAATCTGGATTGTTAAAAATGTTTAAGGATAAGGGCGTATGGGAAAAAGTTAAAGGTGCAATGATGCTCCCCTTTAGTACCGCCGAGGCAGGAAACCAATTGCTATCCTTTTACTCTGGACGGTATCACCATCTCTACCAGAACGCGGGCAGAGTGGCTACGGAGGGAGCAAAGCTATCTGCGGAGGCTAATAAAGTCGGGGGGTCGTTATCATTATTGACTCAATTTGCCGGTGGTCCATTGGGGATACCGAGTGGGATTATGAATATGAATCCCATGTGGCGACAGTATATGCACTTCCCCATGAGGTATTTGGCATATCTTCATGGGTCGTTAAGGATGGGCATTGATCCGAGCAAGATGGACTGGGGAACAATTGGACGTGCATTGGCGGGGTCTACGGCTATGTATATAGCAGGAAGAAATATGTTGGGTATGGATTTGAGCAGGGGACTTATGGTCGGGGCATTACCCCTACCGGGATATGAGAAGGCTCCATTTTATCCATTCCCATTTGTACCTCCTGTAGCAGGAATAATGGGGGAACTCGGCAGGGCTGCATTGACAGGAGAGCCAAGACAGCTTAGTTCAGTGGGGGCAATGATGGTTCCGGGCGGCATAGCCCTGCAACGAGCATATAGAAGTATGTCCCCTAAGTATGCAGATTATGAAAATCCAACACAAGAAGGACGAATACCTTTATATAATAGAGACAAGGCTTTAGTAGGTACTTTATCTCCTATGGAATTAACACTTAGGGCTGTTGGACTGAGACCAATGGGGGTGACATCGGAACAAGGTGCGGCGAAATGGATACTATCGCAACGCGACAGGATAAGGAAATATCGGAGAGAATATATTCAGGCATTATTTGAAAATGATACCCAGAAAGCAGAAAAAATAAATCAAGAATTCCAAAAAGTATACCCGGAGTTAGGAGAATTACAGGTTAAGAAAACAGATATAACTGCCCTTGAAAACCGACGAGAGATGTCACGTATACATCGTATAACCCGTGGTATATCAAAGAGTTATAGGCCAATATTTGAACAGGTTATAGGCACGGCAACTCTATCGAGATTATCAGAAGATATTGAGATGGGCGGAGCCGGGGCACTTGAAAATTATTTTCCAAATCAATAAGATTTCCCTTGCTTTATCCTCACAGATTTGTTATAATACGAGAATAAATAACTAAACCTTTTTTGGAGACGAGAATGGATACGTTCAAAAGTATAATTATGAAAGAACGAGGTGGTGGCAAGACAACAGATGCGATAAAGTTATCCAGTGAAACAGGGTATATTATCGTTAAATCGACTGTGACGGGAGCAGTGGAAGTAGAGAGGCTCGCAAATAGATTGGGGATTCCTATTCCCAAACCTATTTCCCTCGACCGACTCCAAGAGCACTGTGTGGGGCGTAAAGCTACTTATATTATAGATGATATTGTCCAGTGCTTCTGTCACCTTCTTGGGGTAGGGTATGACCGAATAGCAGGGGCTACTATAACCTGCGGAGAAACATATCGAGAATAAATGATTGAAAGGGTAATGATGAAAAAGTATAGATTAAGATACAGAATTTGTATATGGGTTATTAGACACCTTAACCTTTGGGAGATTGGAAAGCTTTACTTCGAGTACCACAGAATAAGCGATAGAATGGATAGGGACTATTCGATAGAAAAATACAAACAAGACATGGTGCCGGACAGGAGAACGAAAGAACCCTTTTACTGTCCATGTTGTGACCAAGAAATAGAAGAAAAATATTTTGATACCTATTTAGCCCACAGGTTAAAATAACTGAACCTTTTTAGGATGCAAAGAATAATGACCAAACATGCTTATATAAATAAAAGACTCACATCCAGTAGTTTACACCTTATAGAAGTTGCTAATGAAATAATTGATGAATATAGCACAGAGGGGTATGATTTAACCTTGAGACAGTTGTATTATCAGTTCGTCGCAAGAGATATTATCTCCAATACAGAAAAGTCATATAAAAGATTGGGAGGAGTAATAAACGATGCTCGATTGGTAGGACTGATAGATTGGGAAGTTATAATAGATAGGACACGCTATCTTCGCAAAAATTCCCACTGGGATTCCCCCAGAGATATTATAGAAGCATGTGCTAATCAATTCCAATTAGATGTCCGGTCAACACAAAAAAATTATATCGAGGTATGGATAGAGAAGGATGCTCTGATTGGAATAGTAGAAAATGTGTGTTCAGATTTGGATGTTCCTTGCTTTTCCTGTCGGGGATACATAAGCCAGAGTGCCATGTGGCGTGCCGCACGGCGACATCTGGAAAAGGAAGCGTGCGGGGATAAAAATACCTATATTCTCCATCTTGGAGACCATGACCCAAGTGGAATAGATATGACAAGGGATATAGAAGACCGCATGTCTTTGTTCGGAAGCAATGTCGCAGTAAGAAGATTAGCATTAAATATGGAGCAAATAGATGAATTAAGTCCCCCGCCTAACCCTGCAAAGTTTACAGATAGTAGATATGCACGTTATATATCCCAATATGGGCATCAATCATGGGAATTAGACGCCCTTGAGCCATCTTACATAGATGAATTAGTAACAACGGAAATTCAAAAATTAACCAACCAAAAAAAATATAAGGAACAGCTTAGGCTACAGAAAGAACATCGAAGGACTATTATGAAAATCACCAACGAGATGTGGGAATAAATGATTGAATTCGAGAGACATTCTGATTGTACCCTGTGTTCCCTGCATGAATCGGCTAAGAACCCCGGTATACCTACGAGACCTTTCTACCCTATTTTAGAAATAAATACTGATAGGGCGATATTGTTCGTAGGTCAATCCCCCGGATACAATGAGGATAACAAGGGACAATCTTTTATTGGATATACGGGGAAGCTCTTGGAGTCTTTTTGTTTGGCATCTGATTTGGAATCTTATGCCGATATTTATTTTTCAAATTCATGCAGATGTAAACCTCCGCAGGGTGCCGATGAATCTCAATCCTGTATGCGAAGCTGTAGGCCGTATCTACAGGAGGATTTGGATAAACTGTACGAGCACTATAAGGAGGTTATCATCTTCAACCTCGGTGCAAAGGCCGTCTACAGTACGATGCACATAACATCTCTCAATGAAGCATTAAAGAAACAGGCACAGAAGACAGAGGTATTCACTCAGAAGCCGAGAGTATTTTCTACTTTCCATCCTGCCATACTTCACTCTACTCGGAAGCCGGGATTGGTACGTGCAGTAGAAGCCCATTTCTCTTTGGTCTTACGATATTTACAGGGACAATTTATCCCGAACGAATTGAAGATAGAGCCGGAACTCGGAGTGGATGTGCCGGATACGTTGCCCGATGAGGTCGCAGTTGATATAGAAACCTACGGGATATTATCCGGATGGGAGCAGACTGTATTTCATCCGATTAAATCCAAGATGATAGACAAAGTTGATTATAAGTATCAAGTGGTTACAGTTAGTTTTGCGTGGGAGGACAACAATGGTAAAATCAGAACCGCGGTCTATATCTATAACTGGAAAAAGCACAGGAAAAAAATCGTTTTGTGGTTTAAGCGAATATCCGAGCAGAAAAAGACCTGTCTCGGACAAAATATTAAATTCGATTTGCTCTACTTGTACTTATCCGGGAACCCTGAACTGTCCTATTGGATTGATCCCCGTAGATTAAGACTTGATGATACTCTGATACTAAGTTTTCTATTGTATGAACAACAACCGGAGAAGGGACTCAAGGAGCTATCGACTTTATTCGGCATAACAGATTATTCCGGATTACGTGTCACTGGGAAATCTGGTACTGCTAAGTCCAATAGGGATAAGGACTTACATTACTACAACTGCCTCGATGCAGCGGCGACACTTGTACTCGCTAAAGAGCTGCGGAGGAGAATTGAGGAGAGATTCGGGAAGAATTCTTATAAACTAAGTGACACTTGTGCATGGATGCGGAATACTGTATTGTGGGATACTTTCTTTTTGGAAAAAAATGGAAGTTCCTTTAACGTTAAGAAGTTAGTAAAATATCATAACGAAGAAAAGAGAAAGTGTAATGACCTCCTCGAATCTGCATGGGACAACTTCGGCATTAAGTTAGCCGGTAAAAAGTCCGATGCCCCGTTGAGACAATTGATGTTGGATTGTGTTGACGAGGCTGGACTTATGGGAGACCCCAGAGTTGAGTGGTCTAAAAAAACAGGTAAAATTTCTATAGGAGTCGAAAATGTCAACCTCATCAAATCAATACTTAGCGTCGGTAGAAATGCTGACATCATTTCCAATTTTCAAGAGTATAAAGAGCGGTCTAAGATTATCTCCACGTATACGGGACCTTTACTCAAAAAGCCCCGACAAGGAATCGTCACTCGATGTCATGGTGGAAGAATTGGCACTGTTTTCCCTAATTGGTATCCTGTACCCCTCTATGCGGATAGAGGAGGCGGGCGAGACGACAAAGCCGGAGGACAAATCCAAGGAAGATTCTCCTGCAAAAAGCCAGCCCGACAAACCGAACCTCCAAGAATCCGAAGATGTCTCTGCTCAAGATGGCCAAACGGAAAAGTCGTAGAGTATGACATTAACCAAGACCACATAAGGATGGGGGCATTGTTATCAGGAGACCCCCATCTACTTGGGGCATATCAAGAGGCGGGAATAAGCGTCCATGCCCAGACCGCATTGACAATCTTCCC
>Ga0315550_1000087_pt1 | contig 54914 bp, 56 predicted proteins | sample SalMarSW160190MG_2_FD_203100 | JGI IMG/M metagenome (GOLD analysis project Ga0315550, IMG submission 203100) | Salt marsh sediment microbial communities from the Plum Island Ecosystem LTER, Massachusetts, United States - Salt Marsh Sediment SW1601-90 ...
AGAACCTTGGAGTGGTAAAGGCGCTGGAGGAAAAGCTGGGAGTTAAAATAAGCATCCCCGATGAGCCCCAGATAACCGGGGCACTGGGAGCAGCATATCTGGCCCAGGGTCTTTTGTAATTTCTTTGCACTGGTTTTATCTTATTTTTCCAATAACGAAGTACTAATTCCAAAAACTTCTTTAAATTTTTTCTTTCCAAGATCCGTGAAAACAAATATTGTTTTTCTGCCCTCTTTTGGTTCAATCCAGCCCATGTCTATATTCTCTCCTCTATAAAAAAGCATATATCTGGCCGGTGGAATAATTACAATTTAACCAGGTGCTTTTCAAAATCCGCCACCTGATATCTTCTTCCTCTTGAAACGATTTTGAATCCCTCTTTTTCCAGCAGTTTTTTATGTAAGTCCTGCCCTCCGGGATATTTATCATTTAAAAATCCGTCAGCTTTTAATGTTCTCCAATAAGGGATACCCGGATTCTTTCCCTCTGCCGCCGACTCTTCTGCTGTATTGGCTGTGGTCATGATGAAGATGCCAGTGGTTAACGAACAGCAGGCTTTTACCTTATATTTCTTTGCAATTGTTTTACAGATCTCTACAATTGTGACCACCTTTCCTCTGGGTACTCTTTTCATCGCCTCCGCCACCTCGACCGGATTAACCAGCACCACCCTATCACCTGCTTCTGCTCCCATCTTATGTACAGCATTATAGCAGGGGAAATTCTTTTCCAGTTTTAATATCTTGGGTAGACCTTTTTTATCTGCCATTTTTTCATTCCAGGTTTTCTTCATACCTCCTCCCAACGATATTTATTTTTACAGTGTTTAATTCTTTAAAATCCCCTTTAAAACAGATTATTCTGTAAACTTAAGAATAAACAATGTACTTAACACTAATAATGTTTTTTAAAATTAAAATAATTTAAATTAATGCATTAAGAACTGGTGGGCGATATTGGATTTGAACCAATGACCTCTGCGATGTCGACGCAGCACTCTAACCATCTGAGCTAATCGCCCTAATATATTGCAGGATGTCGCTAAAACAATAATTACCTCTATTAATTCTATTGTATTCTTTTGGGAGGCATTGCAGCTTCATGATAATAAATGACCTTCCATGCGTCATCTATCTTCTTAAACAAAAAACTGGCTCCGGCTTTTTCAAAAAAACAAATAAATTATTTTTTTTTCAATTTTAAATAATATTTCTTTTTACCGCACAGTGCAGAATAGAGCAGGGGCCGACAAGCCGCCAGTCAGTTTTACAGCCATGACACCTGCTCTTGGTCTTCATTACATAGCCGGGGCAAAGACGGCAGGACAAGCCGCAAGCCCCAATTTCCGGATATTTGGATCTCATATTTAATCTCTTTCAATTGATATGGTAGCCTTGGTGACTACCGCTGCGATTGCGCCTATTGCGGCCCACACCGGCAGGAGTAATGCACCGACTACCCCCAGAGTTAAAGGAATCTGGATAAGCGTTTTTCCTTCCTCATTTTTAATGATAATCTTTCTGATATTTCCTTCTCTCACCAGCTCCTTTATCTTTGCCAGTAAATCCTCACCCTTTACTTCGAATTCTTCCTTTTTTTTCTCAGTAATTTTTATCACTTTCCTTTCAGTTAAACTTATAAACCAAATCGCTGATTAACATCAGGCTTATTGGATTTAATATTTTTATAAAATTATATCAGATTATCTTATCTTTTTGACATTTTCATATGCATTGTAATACATACAATAATATTTTTATAAAGTATTAAAATTATCATTAATTATTAAAATAATCATCTTTAATGGGTAAGGCCGTTGAGTTTAAAAAACGGTATTATATAGAATTGCCTCCCCGTATTGAACACTTTTAGAACTCCCGGGATATTAAATTCATTTATAAATTGTAAACAATTATTACCAGGATCAAATAAAATTAATAAAGAAGTGTTGACATTGACACCTTAAATACGAAGAAATTTTAAACATTGACAATATATCCGTTTTCGATATAGAATACAATAAATAATATATCCGTTTTCGATATACATGGTGGCATTTATGAGGCAAAAACAATATAGACAAACACTGACTCCTTCTGTTTTTTATATACTTCTTGCCCTTTGTGATAAAGAAAGACATGGTTACGAGATCATGAAACAAACGGAATATGATTCTGATGGAAAAATAGAAATGGGACCAGGAACACTGTATGGTAATATTAAGCGAATGCTTGCAGATAAACAGATAGAAGAAGCCTATGAAAGACCTTATTTAATAGCTGTTGATGAAAGACGAAAATATTACAGACTGACAGGCCTTGGCCGAAAACAATTATCTATGGAACTGAATAGATATAATAATGCAATAAAAATAGCTAAGAAAAGGAACTTTTATCTGGCTTGGAATTAATAAAACTTTAATTATAAGAATATGGAGAAAACAAACGACATAGCAATTAAAACTTATGGGCTATTGCTAAACCTTTATCCCAGATCATATCTTAAAGAATATAAAAAGCTCATGGAACAAGCTTTTGGGGATATGTTAAAAGAAGATAAGCATTTCAGAGTATGGTTAAAAGTGGCAAAAGACCTTCCTGGGAGCTTAATACATGAACATATGGAAAACATTAATGGAGGAACAATGAAAAGAAAAGATAAATCTCGATTAGTCATGGCAGTTTTTATTTCTATAGTATGCGGAGTATTAGGATTTTTCCTATCTTTTTTAATTGGCGAGGGATTAATGGAAATTCTTAGCGATAAAATAGCTGTGCTTTTGATGTTTGTGGGCATATCCATTTATAATTTTATAATATGTCTATTTTTAGAGAGATTTTCCCCTAATAGTATCTGGTTTGCAGGTTTTTTAATTAACATCATAGTATGGGCAGCCCTTATTGGTAATCTAAGAGGACCAGGGGGATTTGTTGATCTATGGTACGGATGGGTCGCCCTGATTATATTTGCATTTGTTGGATCTTTTATTGGATTATTATTAAGGAAAAAATCAAAACCGAATGCTAAAAATAATTAAAATATGATGTCATTGCGGGACCCTCAGTTTAGCTATAATCTCAGACTATGTTTATATTACAAGAGTAGTGCGGTTTTTATTTTTTTCAGGAACTCTTCCTTATATTGATTGACTACAATTATTAAACAATATATCATTGATGGAAATGCCCGAACTGAGGGACCTGGGATAATCTAGGTAAATGATAACCATTCTTAAAGGAAGGTGACAAAATCATGCCAAAAGAAGACACAGATATTTCAAAGAGTGGCGGTACGGTAAGGATAACTGCCGTAAACAAGCTTCAGATTGACCGACCTGGTCAGACTATCGAGATTTCTGCCAAAGATTTGGCATCACTTGGCGAAAAGGACTTGGCCAAAATACATGTCAAGGACGAAACCGGCAAGGAAATGCTCTGTCAGGCAGTGGACACTGACGGGGATTACTTCCCGGATCAGTTGATATTCCAGGCTGACTTTGCTGCCGGACAAACCCGGACTTTTACAGCCACTGCGGGTGACAAGAGAGTATATACCAAGGAACAGTTCAGGGCCTACGGCCGCTTTGTACGAGAAAGGTGCGACGATTTCTGCTGGGAAAATGATCGTATCGCTCTAAGGATCTATGGAAAGACCCTGGAGACCTGTGTGCTATACCCATTAGCCAGCAGCACAGTGGATATATGGTCTAAGCGTACTACCCGTATGGTCATAAATGACTGGTACATGGTGGATAACTATCACGGAGACACAGGGGAAGGCGGAGATTTCTACTCAGCTGGCTTAAGCCGCGGGTGTGGCGGTAACGGCCTGTGGGCTGCAGATAAGCTCTGGGTTTCCAGGAACTTTATAAGTTCACGTCCTCTGGCTAACGGTCCGATTCGTATACTTTTTGAACTTACCTATGAGCCGTTCGAGGTAAACGGGATAATGGTCTCTGAGGTTAAAAGGATTTCTCTGGATGCCGGGCAGAACCTGACCCACTACCAGAGCATCTATAAACCTGAAAAACAAATGGAACTTATAACCGGTGCAGGGCTCAAAAAGGTAGAGGGAGAACGTTTCGACGTTGATGAAAAGCGGGGATGGCTGACCAAATGGGAGCCAATGGAAATGAATGCCGGCGAGCAGGGTCTTGCAGCCATAGTGGATCCCGACCTCCTTGAGAAACAAACGGAAGACCAGTTAAATCTTCTTATGCTGGCACGGGTACCAGCCGACAACACGGCTTCCTATTGGGCCGGTTTCTGCTGGGACAGGAGCGGCCAGTTTGCAGACTACGAGGTATGGAAGACATATATAGATCAGTTTGCTCAAGGATTGCTCTCGCCGATAGAGGTCAGCGTGTCGGTCTAATGAGATAAAAATCAGGAGCAGGTAAGTTAAATCTAAAATCAAAACCTGACACTAATTAACTATTCATAAGTGGTATGAGTAAGCCCTATAAGATCTTTTATTGGCGAAGAACCATAACCGGAGAAGCTTGCCCCATTTGTTGGTGAAGAGCCTAAAAATAGTGCTTTGTCAAATTTAGCTCCCCGTATTGGACGCTTTTAGAACTAATCCAATTCATTTAAACTTTAAATTAAATCAAGAATTATTACAAATAATAATACCTGTAATTCTTATTTAATCTCTTTTACTTCTTCTTTTATTACAATTTTTCTTTTATCAAGAAACCCTAAAATTATGCTTACAATTCCTACTCCTATTAAAGCTATAGATAACCACAAACCCAGAATCATCATGGGAAAAAGTGTAAGAATTCCCAGGACAGCTATAATTGCTCCAACAATAATTAATATAACCTTGCTCATAAGATTCCTTTCATCTTAATAATTTATTATATATAACCTCAAGTTATGTATAAACATTAATCAACCAAACTGTCATAGCAAATTAGAAATGCCAATCTAAAGGCTAAATATAAAAAACTTTCATATTTATAGACTCATAAAACCTATTACTAGAACTACAATTCCAAGAATTATTTCTGCTACTGCATGCCACTGTGGCATTTTAGCCCATTTTAGTGTGTGGATAAGACCTAAACCCAAAAATCCCAATATAAGCAAGATAAAGCCTACAATGATTAATGTTATATTCATTTTTCCTCTTTATTATTTAGGTAACTATACCCTTGACGTAGGTATTAGCCTGTGTTATATTATATCCATTATATAAAATATAAAGGGAGTTACCAATGAAATTCACTATTGATAATTTTAATGCCCGTTTCCCTGATGATGATACCTGTTTGGAATATCTTAAGAATAAACTATATCCTGACGGTATCTACTGTAAGATATGTAATAAGATAACCAAACACCATAAGGTTAAATCAAGACCGTCTTACAGCTGTGATTACTGCGGACACCATGTACACCCGACAGCTGATACAATATTTCACCGCTCTACTACTTCACTTAAGAACTGGTTCTATGCTATGTATCTTATGAGTGCCACGCGTTGCGGTATATCTGCTAAACAATTACAGCGGGAACTCGGAGTTACATACAAGACAGCCTGGCGCATGTTTAACAAGATAAGAGAAATGCTATACCAGAAACCTACCAAGAGAGGCGGTACATTCGAGGCTGACGAAACCTATGTTGGCGGTAGAAGGCTTGGTACTGGTAAGGTCGGTCGTGGTGCTAAAGATAAATCCATAGTCTTTGGCATAGTCAACCGTAAGGGCAGGCTAGTTTGTAAAAAGATAGCCAATGTTAAATCAAATACCTTAATACCATTAATTAAAGAAAATGTTACGCCGGAAGCCATAATATATACTGATGAGTTTCCCTCTTACCAGAAACTATCAAGGCTTGGATACAAACACGAATTTATTAGACACCTTGATAAGACCTATGTAATAAATGATGTGCATATAAACAGCATTGAAGGCTTTTGGTCTCTATTTAAACGTGGCATAAATGGCGTTTATCATTCAGTATCTAAAAAGCACTTGCAGAAATATATCAATGAGTATGTATTCAGATATAATAACAGAGAAGAAATAAATCCTATGTTTTATCAGATGATTTCTTGCGTTTCAAAGACTTATCGGACTTAACAGGCTTGCATACTTTCTCTAAATCTTTAAAGAATTTATCTTTAGTATAATCTTCCGGAATATCTTTATTTGTCATTTTCTTTTTATTCATAATATATTTTCTTTAAGAAATCTAACGACTTTTTATCATCATTTTCAAGTTTAAGAGCAATTTCGTTGACTTGCTCATTACTTAAAAAATCGGTTTTTTGAGATGTGGATATAGCTATTCTTGTTTGACCCCCAACATCATCGCTAATGATTTTTACTTGTTCAATAACATAAATAGCGATATTTATAGCTCTTGAAATAGCAATATGACTATTCCATATATGATTTAGAATATATCTAGCAAAAATACTTCCAGAACCAATTGACCAGTACGGTTCTACCGGTGTTAAATATCTGTCAGAACTACTAATTTTATTTAAAGAAATATTTAATTTATTGCTACTTTTATAAAGAACACCATAAATTAACTCAAAACCAATATTGAAATTAATTTTATTGTAAACTATCTGAGCCATTGCATTAACAATATCTTTATTTTGTTCAACGGAATTAAATCCATCCCTAAATTTCATATAATCATCTCGGAAATCTTCATTATATATTTCTCTAATTATCTCTGTAAATTTTCTGTTAAATTCATCAACTTCTTTTATATTCTTTTTTGTTTCTTTGTTTAATTTATCTATAATTCTTTTTGCATAATGACCATTTCCGGCAATTCCAATTAAACAATTATGATTTTGTAATTTACTTATTTTTTCACAATTAAGCATTTTAATTGGATTGTAATTATCACCCTCAATGGATTTACTATCTGCACCAATCACAAATCCATCTTTACATTTTATACCCAATATTAATGTCATTGGATTCCATTCTAATTTATAACCCGATTTACTATATCTTACATTCTTATTATACATATCTCAACCTTGTTTTAAAATTTAATTAAACAATTATTTAATATTTTGTTATAATATTTAAATGAACAATTATGCATTTATAGATGGACAAAATTTTTTTGAAAGCACGGATAGATTCCATTGGAATTTTAGTTCAGAAAAATTCTTCCAACATCTAAAAACACAATATAATATAACTAAAATATTTTACTTTCTGGGCTATATTCCATTTCATAAAGAAAATTTATATAAAAAATTGAGGCACAATGGTCTTACACTTTGTTTTAAACAAAGAATTAAATATAAAAACCAACAGGGAAACTGGCAAACTAAGTCGAACATTGATGGTAAGCTTATCGCAAAAATATTAATAAAGCTCTCAGAGTATGATAATATTATTCTGGTAGCTGGTGATGGTGATTATTACTTTCTAGTACAATATCTTATTAGACAAAGAAAACTTTTAAAAATATTTATGCCTAGCAAGAGTAAAGGTTCTAGTATTTATAATACCAAATTCATAGAACCCTATATCTCGTATATTAGTATGAATAGAAATTTATTTGAGAAATAAAAAAGATAGGGCGTTGGGAATTAACCCAACGAGCCTATCTCAGAAATTCTAGGTATAATTTAACATTTTTTAAATGCATTTGTCAAGTTTCTTTAAAATATGTTTTAAAATAGTTTTGATATAATATAGCTTGCGCTTTTACCTACCTTCATGGTATAGTTACCATTATTTAATTTTTAAATCAGGACAGAAATCTTAAAAACTCTAATGTGTTCTCACGCCTATTATTAATACTAGACCACCTACAACTATTTCCAGTATTGCACGCCACAATTCCACATGAGCCCAGCCGATTGAAGGGAAGAGACCTAAAATTCCCACTGCAAGCAATATAACTGCTGCAATTATTAATATTATTCTCATGGTTTTCCTTTCTCTGTTTGAGGTATTTTTAATAAATTTTATTTTGTAAAATTGACTTTTTAAATTGTTTATTAAGACGTATACGATAATAGGATATTTCAGCTACAGATAATAATGCATTTTTAAGATACTTTTGACTAATACATTTTAAGTGGCTCCCCTAAGTAATGAAATTTCAAACCAAATCTTGAAGGACATAATTGATTTGAAAAACCTGTTTATCAATTATTATTATTTATAAATATTTCTTCTGTGTCCTATTTTAATAATAAGAATAAGCAATTTTGTTCTATCTATATCCATTATTACTCTATAATTTCCAACCCTTATTTTGTAACCAGGATCTCCAATAATTTTTACAATATAAACTTCAGGTCTTATTCTGATTCTTTCCAGAGCGGCAATAATTCTTTCCTGGATTACTTTTTCCAGTTTAAATAGTTGTTTTTTTGCCTTTTGAGAAAAGATAATTTCATACAATAAAATCACCGGTACTTACTTTATCTTAAGCTCTTTTTTTATCTGCGTAAGGGTAAAAATTTTACCTGCTTTAATTTCTGCTCTTGACTCTTCTATTTCTTTCTTTGCTTTCTCGCTTAACTCCATTGTATCCTCCAGTAAATACCAAATGACACTTTCATAAGTCTCCCTGTCTGAAAATTTCTTTTTGTTTAGCTCATTCTTTAATTTCTCACTTAATTGTATAGTAGTTGTCATAGCAACTCCTTATTTACTTGAATAGCATTGGCTATAGTTAAATATAGTATCCTATAGCTTATATAAATATATTTTAAACATAATAATTAAAATTGCAATAAGAAAAATATCCAGAAGAGCATATGGATTTAGAAACTTTGAAAACTACAGGTTGAGAGTTAAAGTACTACGTGGTTAGAGTGGATTGCCTCATTTGTTGGTGAAGAGCTAAGCCTAATCATCAAGATTGGCTCCCCGTATTGGACGCTTTTAGAACTTTTGAATTCATTAATACTCATCAATATCTTAATTTAAACCACTAAATATTAAAAATTTAATATAAATAATTAAAAGTATCACACCTGTGTTTTTATATTATTTTATATATCTTTCAATTATTCCTGATGTTCTGGCTCTGTAATAATTAAAGCTCTGCCACCTGTCCTGTTCGTCAAGTTCCAACTTTTTATCCTTAAAATATACCAATACCTCTTTTCTGAGATCATCATCCTCAACAAGTCTAACCATCTCTGGAACAGCTTCACATGATAGACCTTTAAGGTATTCCATATCGATCTGCCCTGTATTGAAATACCTGTTAACATTATTCCTGGCTATTATCATATCGACATTGGCAAAATTAAGTACAGTATATACAACAAGCGCAGTAATAAAATATGTCTTTATTATTGGTAGTTTTGAATACCATATAAAAACGATATTTATTATAAAGAGAAAAAACAGCATTATCATAAATGCCTGCACGAATATCCTTAAATATGTAAACCCGTAGGCCTGTTCATAGACAAGCATCCTATAGAAAGCAGATATAAGCATAACAAATGTAAAGCATACCATTAACGTAAGCAGTACCTTATTGGCAATATATACTTTGCTGTTTTCCCTCCTGATAAAGGAAACTGTTATAAGTATTATTGCAAAATTGATGACTGTTACTACTACCAGTTCAAAAAAGCCTCTCCTGGCATACTCTGCATAGGTATAAGCAGAGGGAAGCACAAAAGACTTTCCACCGAACAGGTAAGTGAACTGGATCACTGAAAAGACAGCATATACTAAATTCAGCAGAAAAAGGATGGTTATAATGACTACAGGATCAAGGAATCTCTTCCAGTTTATGGGACTATAAATAGACCTCTTTTCTCCATCAAATGCCTTAAGGACTGACCAGTAGAGACATATGGTATATATGGTCACCGCAAGGACAAGAAAGAAATGTTTTATGACCTTTGGGATGGAAATATTTACAAAAAGGTCCTTAAAGACCATATCAGCTGAAGATAAAAGCCATATAATAATAGCCAGGACTGGAATGGATATGAGCAAGCCGATAGCTATCCTGGGAAATACCATTCTTTTATCTTTATTGCCTTTATCTGTCATCATGAAGAATGTTATAAAAGGCATATGTATGTATTTTAGAGGAACAAATAGCCTTCTGAAAAAGTCTCCAAGAAACCTCAAGTCTGCCCAGTCTGCCCTGTTTGTTTTCGAGACGAGTGAAATATGCATGATAAGTAGATATAGGATCATTATGAAATTAAATATCTTTAATATCTGGTTGGAATACAGGAAAAAAGTAATAGAGAGTATCAGAATGGGTACTGCCCATAACCAGGCTCTGTTATTCAGCTGACCATATTTTTTCCAGAATGCAAATACTGTACCGATAAGTATAATCAGTATGAAGATAGGATAGTTTATACCCAGTGTCTTATTATAGAAAAAGATATCAAAAACTACGCCAATAAAAAGCCCGTACAATAAAATCCAGTATTTTTTCTTTTCAATTTCCAAGCCAGCTCCTTCATTATTCTTATATATAAAATTTTTACTTTCTTTGGTAGTAAATGCCCTCTTTTAATTTTTTTATCAAATATAAAATTCTATTAAAATCATCTCTTTTAAGAAGTAACATGTCTCTAACTAAATTAAAATTAGAATTCTTAGAAGTTTCTTCATCTATAATTTTTCTTAAATATTCAATGGTTCGATTTGTACATATCTTACTCATCTCTTTTCCCAATAATACAATTCCAGCAACTTGATTATCAAAATCTTCATTTTTTAATAATTGTAATTCTGATTTATACAATTTATCGGAAATCCCTGCATTTTCATAATTTTTCATAATAAATAATAAGTCTTCTGCGTCTTTTGCTCTATTAGGAAAGTTATCCCTCCACGCAAACAACTTTAAAATTGCTAAGCCTGGGAGTGTTGGTATTTTAACTTCCAATATCGGATTTTTTTGGAGCCTAACTAAAGTTGAATAATTATAAACTTCATTAAATCCCATAACAGACATAACAATTTCATTTTCAGGTGGCCAAATTATTTTTTCATTTTTACCAGATACACCTCCAAAGGGGATTATATCAATTATGATATCGTCGTAAAGAACTCTATGTTTCTCTTTTAATTTTTTGAACTTTCCAGACTTTTCTAATGTATTTATTAGTTTGTAAAATTTATTCCAGCTCGAAACTTTAATTCCCAAATCAATATCCATGGTCATTCTTGTTGCTTTAATTTCATAAAAATGTTCCATTATAATATTCCTTGCAAATGCACCAATTATAAAAAAAGATATTTTAAGAGAATCGGCTACTTTTTTTATTTCTTTAACTACAGAAATATATGAACTATCAATTTTCCCTGATATGTTTATTAATATATTTTTCATAAATTATTTCAGCTGTTTCTATAACTCTTTGATTACCGGTATTAATCAAGTCTACATATATTAAAATTGGATTAACTATTTCTTTAAATTTATTATCCCTATCAAATTTCCAGAACCTCTCAAAAAAATCAATATCTCCATTAGGGTCTTTGCGTAATTTATTTTCAATTACAACTTTTTCATACTTTTCACGGTCAGCATAAATGATAATATCTTGGGGTTTCATATGTTTTGTTAATTTATTTGCTGCAACTTCACCTCCCCACTGAGCATATTCCTTATTTAATTTATAATTGATCCACCAGTTTTTAGGTCCTTTAAATTTATTTATTAATAGTTTTAGTCTTAATTTTTCATTATAATATATGCACCATTTATTAAATAATTCTTTTTTATTTAATAATTGTCGACCTATATTACCCATTTCTACTACAAATCCCAAATTAATTAAATCATTCATTACCCATCCTACTGTACCTAGGGCAACATTAGTAATTTTTGCAATATACCTATAGGGTTTTTTTATCAAGTCAGGATAGCATAATAGGGTATAAATAATTTTTAATCCGCTAGGTTCAAAGGCGCGGTGCTGTGCGTTTATAAAAAATATATCAGGGTGTTTATTACCCTTAATAAAAATATATATTGGGTAATAATTTATATAAGCATTACCAGCAGTATCTATGAATTGAATTTCATTTTTTTTTAATTCCTCAGCTCTATTATTATTGACATACCTTGTTATTAAAAGAAGTGGATGTTTTATAATTTTCTTATGCTTTAATAAAAAAGCGATAACTGCATTATTAATATTAAGTTTTATTTCAACATAGTAAAATAAAACTTTTCTTTGATATTTAAATTTTACTAATTTATCAAATATAAAGCCGTTAACATCTTTTTCTTTTTCTTCGATTTCTATTTCTAACTGGATCTTTTTGTTTTTATTAAATTCATCAATTGCAAGATTAAAAATATTATCTTCAATATTATTAACCATTTTGTATTCCTTTGTTCATTATTTTATAATGTTCAGTGATAGTGAACATAACATAATAATGAACATAAAACAAGATTTTATTTATAGAATCAAAAAAAACTCATACCAAATTAAAAATATAATGTATTTGAGGCTTACTATGATATTGGCTCCCCGAGTAGGACTTGAACCTACAACCCTTCGGTTAACAGCCGAATGCTCTACCATTGAGCTATCGGGGAATGAAACTCTGCACGATATGCCATTATAATATATAAGAAGTTTATTTCAAGCTCTGCATCAACATTAATGCTCAAGGAAGTCCCTTAAGGCTCCACTTCTATTCGGGTGCCTCAGCTTTCCCAGAGTTTTGGATTCTATCTGCCTGATCCTTTCTCTGGTAACCCCAAATTCCCTTCCTACTTCTTCCAGTGTTCTGGGATGGCCGTCCTGCAGACCAAATCTTAGCTGGATAACCTTTCTTTCCCTGTCATTTAATGTATTTAAAACTTCCTGAAGTTGTTCCTGAAGCATTGTGAAAGAAGCAGCGTCAGAAGGCGCTTCGACCTCCGAGTCCTCTATAAAATCTCCCAGATGACTGTCCTCTTCTTCACCGATAGGAGTCTCGAGGGACACAGGTTCTTGTGATATTTTCATTATCTCTCTTACTTTCTCAGGAGAAAATTTCATTTTTTTTGCAATCTCTTCCGGAGTAGGCTCCCTGCCATATTTCTGAAGGAGGTATCTCTGTATTCTTATTAGCTTGTTTATAGTCTCCACCATATGCACCGGAATTCTTATGGTTCTTGCCTGATCAGCTATGGCTCTGGTTATGGCCTGCCTGATCCACCAGGTGGCGTAAGTGGAAAATTTATAGCCTTTTTTATAATCAAATTTCTCAACCGCTCTTATAAGTCCAAGATTTCCCTCTTGTATCAGATCCAGAAATAACATGCCTCTTCCCACATATTTCTTGGCTATGCTTACCACAAGCCTTAAATTAGCCTCAACCAGCATTCTTTTGGCTTTTGCATCGCCTGCTTCAATTTTCTTAGCCAGATAAACTTCTTCAAATGCAGTCAGCAGCCTTACCTTCCCTATTTCTTTCAGGTACATCCTTACCGGATCATTTGTGGGAGACTTTATGGTTAAATCCAGCTTTCTGCTAAAAATTTCCTGGGCATTCTTCTTACCCGGGCTTCTGGTATCAATATCCTCGTCATCTTCACTCACAATTTCTATTCCAAGATTCTGTATAACGTCGTAAATATTTTCAATTTGCTCCTTGCTCAGCTCTATATCCGAAAGAGTTTCAGCAATTTCTTCAGTAGTTAGAAGCCCATCAGTCTTGCCTTTGTTAATCAGCATTTTTACCTCTTCCAGCTTAAATTCAGACCCTCTTTTCATATTTAAACTCACCTCTAACTTAAAATATTTTCAAACTCATTTTCTCTTTTTCCAATTCTATCAACCTTCGGTATAACTCATCGTATTTTTTAGCCATCTCATCATCTTTTATGCCGCTGCTTTTACCTTTACTTTTTTCATATTCTATCATCTTTTTCCTTATTTTCTCAATTTCTTCAGAAATATAAATCCCCTTTAAATTACTGATGATTTCACTGCTTACCTTATTTATATTCTCTTCCTTGAACTGCGGTTCGCTAAACAAGATATAATTATACAGCTTCTTTGCATCTTCGTTCTCTATTGCCCCTGACGTAATTTTAAGTGGAAAGTTTACCTTTTTGCCTTCTTCTCTGATTCTTAAAATGTCTTCTCTTACAATCAAATAAAGTTCCCTGGTATCCTCAAACCTAAAATAACCCGGACCCAGGCCCAAAAGCTCATCAATCTGATTTCCCAGCCCGTTTATTACCAGTTTTAATGCCTCCACCTCTATTCTTTTAATAGGAGTTATGTTATCGCTTGCATACTCTTTTTTACCGTTATCCTGATATTCATCCCGGCGTATATTCCTGTTTTTGTAGTCTTTCGCTTTCTTTAACACTTCTTCCAGAAGCAGGTTTTCCTTAAGCTCCAGCTTCCCGGCTACCCTTTTTATACATTCCTCCTGTATTATCCGGGAGGAAAGAGTTGCTATGAACCTTGTAACATGATCACTTGCTTTCAGCTTTCCTGCCAGATTACCGATATCGTATTTATTTATAATGGCGTCAAGTGTAAAATCAATAATATTCATAGAACTTTCAATCTTGCTGATAAAGGCATCTTTGCCCTTTTTAAATATAAAATCCGCAGGATCGTAACCCTCTTCGAGTATAGACACTTTTATGTTTAAATTACTTTCATAATACAGATCCAGTTTATCGTTATACTCTTTTAACCTCTCAATACCTTTAAGGGAAGCATTCCTCCCCGCTGTATCACTGTCAAAGACCAGCACGATATTTTTTGTAAACCGGCCTAAAAGCTTTATCTGCTCTGGGGTAAGAGCCGTGCCCATACTTGCAACTGCGTTTTTTATACCTTTCTGATACAGGGCCATCACATCGGTGTATCCCTCCACTATAAGTACCTCATCCTTCTCGACAATATAATTTTTTGCCTGAGAGATCCTGTATATGTTTTTACTTTTGGAATAGAGACTGGTCTCGGGTGTATTTATATACTTTGCCTTCTGTCCGCCTGTCCTGGCTGCATCCTTGGTTATCCTTCCCCCGAAACCTATTGTTTTACCCACTATATCTTCAGTGGGAAACATTATCCTTCCCCTGAAGCGGTCGTATATCTCACCCGGAGCCCTATCGCTCTCAACGGCAAGGCCGCATTTTACTATCTCATTAGACTTGTATCCTCTTTTCCTGGCAAAATTTGAAAATCCATCCCAGCTATCCAGGCTATATCCTACCTCGAATTCATTTAGCGTTTCTTCAGTGAAACCTCTGTTTTTTAGATAGTTCATCGAAAACAGGCCTTTTTTACTATTGAAAAGAACAAAATTGTAATACTTTCTGGCAAGTTCATTTAATTCCACCAGCCTGTTCTTCAGTTTTGATGGCTGCCTGGAGCTGCTGTAGCTGTACTTCAGGCTATACCCAACCTTTTTTGCCAGAAATTCGACAGCTTCCATAAATTCCGTGTTTTCAATCTTTTCAATAAAGCTTATTACGTCGCCGCCTTCTCCGCATCCGAAACAATGATAAAGCTGCTTTGAAGGATCAACGGTAAATGACGGAGTTTTCTCTTTATGGAAAGGACAGAGTCCTGTATAATTCCTGCCGGTTTTCTTAAGCTTAACGTAACCCGAGATAATACTGTAAATATCCGCTTTGGATTTTAGTTCCTCTACTTCTCCCTGTTTTAAACTTCTGTTCATTATCTTAAATCACAAACACAATAATTAAAATATATTCTAAAACTCCCGGGAATGAAAAAATCAAATTACCTCAAGTCGTAAGAATGCTGCGGACCTGTACTTATTTTACCACTACTATATTATTTATAAGAGGGATTATTTCCAAATATTTTAAAATTTTCAAACATTTTTTATTTTTCTTCCTTTATAGCTGCATGAGCAGCAGCCAATCTGGCAATAGGTACCCTGTATGGGGAACAGCTCACATAATCCATTCCGATCTCATGGCAGAATTCCACCGAATTCGGGTCGCCGCCGTGTTCACCGCAAATGCCGATCTTTAAATTCTTCCTTACTTTCCTGCCCTTTTCCACACCCATTTTCATCAACTGGCCCACGCCCATCCTGTCAATAGTGGCAAATGGATCCTTGTCCAGAATTCCTTTTTCCAGATAATCAGGCAGAAACTTACCGGAATCATCCCTGGAAAATCCAAATGTCATCTGGGTTAGATCATTTGTGCCGAAACTAAAGAATTCGGCTTCCGATGCAATTTCATCAGCAGTTACACATGCCCTTGGAATTTCAATCATGGTCCCGACCTTATAATCGAACTTTATACTCTCTTTGTCCATTATGGCATCTGCAACCCTGATAATTTGCTCTTTTAAAACTTTTACCTCTCTTACATTCCCCACCAGAGGTATCATTACTTCAGGTATAACCTTGTACCCTTTCCTGATAAGATCAACAGTTGCTTCAAATATAGCCCTTACCTGCATCTCAAGAATTTCAGGATAAGTAATGGAAAGCCGGCACCCTCTATGTCCCAGCATAGGGTTCATCTCATGAAGGGAATTAATGGTTGCCTTAAGCTCGTCAAATTTTAAGCCCAGCTCCCCCGCTATTTCCCTTATGTCATCATCTTCCTGGGGCAAGAATTCATGCAGGGGCGGATCCAGAAGCCTTATAGTCACAGGAAAGCCGTTCATCACCTTTAATATCCCAATAAAATCTTTTTTCTGCATGGGTAAAAGCTCTCCCAGAGCTTTTACTCTTTTTCCCTTGCTGTCAGCTACTATCATCTTTCTCATAGCTTTTATCCTATCTGCTTCAAAGAACATATGCTCTGTTCTGCAAAGACCGATGCCTTCAGCTCCAAAATTCAAGGCAACTTCGGAATCCCTGGGAGTATCTGCATTTGCCCTTATTCCAATTTTTTTATAACCATCGACCCAGCTCATAAACTCTTTAAAACTATCTCCCATCACAGGATCCACTACCGGAATTCTCCCTGCAAACACCTCTCCTGTAGAGCCGTCAAGCGTAATCCAGTCACTTTTATTTATCTTTTTGCCATTTGCCTCAAAATACTGTTTATTTTCAAATACTTTAATATCCTCTGCACCGGCTACACAGCACTTGCCCATACCTCTTGCAACCACGGCAGCGTGTGAGGTCATGCCTCCTCTTGCAGTTAAAATCCCCTGTGCGGCCGCCATACCCTGGATGTCTTCGGGGGAAGTTTCCGTTCTTACCAGAATAACATTTCCGTTTTTAGCTTCCTCAACTGCTGTATCTGCATCAAAAACTACTTTTCCCAGCGCCGCTCCCGGTGATGCAGGCAACCCTTTGGCTATCAGCTCCGCATCTTTTTTAGCTTTAATATCCAGCTGTTTATGCAGCAACTGATCAAGCATTTGGGGTTCTACCCTGGTTATCGCAGTCTTTTTGTCTATAAGACCCTGTTTTAACATATCCACAGCTGCCTTGAGCGCTGCTGCGGCAGTTCTTTTCCCGGTTCGGGTTTGAAGCATATATAATTTGCCTTCCTGAATGGTAAATTCAACATCCTGCATATCTCTGTAATGATCTTCCAGTTTATTACGTATCCCGATCAGCTGTTTGTATATTTCAGGCATTTCCTGTTCAAGTTTGGAAATTGCCTGCGGTGTCCTGATTCCCGCAACCACATCTTCGCCCTGCGCATTTATCAGATATTCACCGTAAAATTTATCCTCGCCCGTGGCCGGATTTCTGGTAAAGGCTACACCGGTCCCCGAATTTTGACCCATATTTCCGAATACCATAGCCTGTACATTTACAGCGGTACCGATATTATGAGGAATGTCGTGAAGATTCCTGTAAGATATAGCTCTTTTATTGTTCCAGGAACCAAATACGGCATCAATGGACATGCTTAACTGCTTCCGGGGATCCTGGGGAAAACTTTTACCTTTGGCTTCTTTGATTATTTTCTTATAATCATCTACCAGTCCCTTTAAATCTTCAGCAGTAAGCTCCGTATCAAATTTTACTTTTCTGCTGTTTTTTTTAGTCTGGAGAGCTTCTTCAAATTTGTCGTGTTCCACTTCCATAACCACGTCACCGAACATCTGTACAAATCTTCTATAAGAATCCCAGGCGAATCTTTCATTTTTTGTCTTCTCTATTAACGCCTTTATGGTCCTGTCATTTAAACCCAGGTTCAGTACCGTATCCATCATGCCGGGCATAGAAATAGCTGCTCCTGATCTTACTGAAACCAGAAGTGGATTTTTTTCATCTCCAAAACCCATTCCCATTTTTTCTTCTAATTTCTTTAAATTTTCATTAATTTGCTCTTCCAGACCTTCAGGATACCTTTTGCCCAGATCATAGAACAGGTTACACACTTCTGTGGTTATGGTAAAACCGTAGGGTACGGGCAGCCCTATATTGGTCATTTCCGACAGATTGGCGCCTTTCCCTCCCAGGAGCTTCTTCATTTCTTTCTTACCTTCACCGAAAAAATATACATACTTTTTAGAAACCATTCCTTATCAATCCCTTTCCTACTGTTAAATTATTGACTTTAATTATATTTGCAAACAAATTGAAATATGATATCAGAAAAATTAAAAAAAATTAAGAGTAAATTATTTTTATAACGTCCCTATGTTTTATTGTTGCCCTCTATGATTATTTTTGAGAAGTCCGCCAGCATCAGGTAAATATCAGCCACTTCCTTAACCAGATTAATTCTGTTGGTCCTTATGGTTTTATCCTCGTCCATAACCAGGACCTTATCGAAAAACAAATCTACAACTTCACCAAAAGGCTTAAGTTCGGTAAGCGCTGAACCGTAGTCTTTTTTTAGTATTAATTTTTTAATTATTGTTTCTTTTTTACTCATATGCAAGAATAACTCTTTCTCGTATTTACCTTTAAGAAGACCGGCATCAACTCTTCCGCATTTTTTCCTGTTTACTATATTTTTACATCTTATCATAGGTAATGAAATCTTCTTTATATCCTGTTCTGCGATAAATTTATCAACTGCTTTATATCTTAAATCCATATCCAGGACAGAACAGCATCCCGAGCCCAGAACTGATTCTAAAATATCCAATCTCTTGCCTTTTTTCTCCAGTATGAATCTATATCTGGTGACAATAAAATCCTTGATTTTAAAATTAATATCCGGATCAGCGGCGGCCTTTAAATCGAAAGATTCAGCAAACAGCTGCCGGCTGTAACCTATCAGGCTGTCAAGATCGAAATCATATCGCTTATGGAGTGCCGTAAGTACAATACCCGAGGCTTTTCTTCTCAGCGCAAAAGGATCTGCAGAGCCAGAGGGTATCTTCCCTGACAGAAACATTCCGGTTATAGTGTCAATTTTATCGGCAATAGACAATACTGCCCCTGTATCTGTATGGGGAAGGGTATCGCCCGCATATCTGGGAAGGTAGTGCTCAAAAATTGCATCCGAAACTTTCTTGTTCTCTCCGCTTTCCCTGGCATACTGCCGGCCTACTATTCCCTGGAGTGCAGGAAATTCCACCACCATATTGGTAACCAGGTCACACTTACAGAGCATGCTTGCCTTTGCAAGGCTGTCCGATATATTACCCTCAGGGAGAGTTCCGGACTTCACCAGCAATCGAGCTGTATGCATGCTGATTTTCTTGAGCCTTAAGGCCTTATCATATATGCTGCCAAGATTTGAAAAGAAAATAACCCCCTTTAATTTGTCCAGCCAGTAGTTAAAATCATGCTTTCTGTCTTCCTCATAAAAGAATGCGGCATCACTCAGTCTGGCTCTTAGAACCCTCTCATTGCCTTTCTTTATCCCGCCATTATCCTTTACCCCGTTCTGTACAATAATGAACTTGGTGCTTACTTTGCCTGATCTGTCCAGAACGGCAAAATATTTCTGGTGATGCTGTATTGCTTCTATCAGCAGTTCTTTTGGAATATAAAGAAACTTTTGGGGAAAGCTGCCTTCAATGACATTGGGTATATCAACCAGGTTTACTACATCGTTAAGCAAATCCTGGTTGAGGACCACCCTGCAGCGGCCCTTCCATATTTTCCGTTCCAGATCTTCAATCTGATCCAGTATAAGTCCCTTTCTTTTTTTGGCATCTGCTATTACCATTCCTTTATCTTCAAGCAGCTCAAAATAACTGCCGGTCTCCTTTATGGTAATAGGTCCGGGACTTAAGGTGCGGTGCCCAAAAGTAATATTTCCTGATCTGAGGTTTTCAAGGTTAAATTTTATTACCTTTCTACCGTACAGGGCCAGTATCCATCTTATGGGACGTATGAATTTGATGTCATAATCCGCCCAGGTCATCTGCTTGCCGAAGGACATTGCTAGTATGGACTCCTTGAGTATAGGGGAAAGGATATCTGCAGTTTTTTTACCCTGCTGTTTTATTTTTTTCCCAGCATATATACCCTTGCCTTCAATTTCAATTTCCTCCAGGTCCGAGACTTTCAAATCCAGGCTCCTGGCAAAACCCCGGGCGGCACGGGTCGGATTTCCATCCTTGTCAAATGCAACTTTAAAAAGAGGACCGGTAACCGTTTGAATTTTAGATTTTTGGACCTCTTCCAGTCCTTCCACTACGGCAACCAGCCTTCTCGGCGAGCTGTAGACCTTGATATCTGTAAATTCCAATCTATTTTCAGTTAATTTATTTTTAACGGTCTCTTTAAGCCCGGCTGTCCCCTCATCAATGCATGAGGGCGGAAGTTCTTCGGTTCCAATTTCAAAAATTAAGTCTCTTTTCATCGTTGCTTCCTACTTTTTTTCATCAGCGGATATCCCAGTTGCTCTCTCTGCTCCAGATAAGCGGAGCACAAGTTTTTGGCAAGATTTCTTACCCTGGCAATATATGAAGTCCTCTCCGCCACGCTTATTGCCTCTCTTGCATCCAACAAATTAAAGATATGCGAGCACTTGAGTACATATTCACAGCCCACAAAAATAAGCTTCCTTTCCATAACCTTCTTAAATTCCTTCTCATATCTTGAAAACAAATCCAGAAGCATGCTTACGCTGGCTACCTCAAAATTATATTCGGACCATTGTTTTTCCGATTCAAGATGCAGGTCCCCGTAAGTAATGCTGTCGGACCATTTCAAATCCCAGAAACTGTCCTTATCCTGCAGATACATGGCAATCCGTTCCAGGCCATAGGAAATTTCTGCCGAAACCGGTTTAAGCGGAAGGCCTCCCATCTGCTGAAAATAAGTAAACTGGGTGATTTCCATTCCATCGGCCCATACTTCCCAGCCCAGGCCCGCCGCCCCTATGGTGGGAGACTGCCAGTCATCCTCTACCAGCCTTATATCATGCAGCTTCAATTCAATGCCCAGGCTCTTCAGGGAACCGAGATATATTTCTATTACATCATCAGGAGACGGCTTTAATAGAACCTGAAACTGATAGAAGAACTGGGTCCTGAAGGGATTCTGTCCGTATCTGCCGTCTGTAGGTCTCCTGCTTGGCTCGACATAAGCCACATTCCACGGTTCAGGGCCCAGACACCGCAGAAAGGTATCAGGATTGAATGTGCCTGCCCCTTTTTCCAGATCCATCGGCTGTTTTATGATACACCCATTAGCTGCCCAGTATTTCTGAAGGCTTAAAATTATGTCTTGAAAATTCATAGTTCTTAATTTTAATGATATTAATTTTAATAGTCAATCAAACCGGAGGACAATATCCTCTACTATAGAACTTTTTATATCCGGATTTTAAAAATATATGCTATTAAAACAGATGCCCTGGCAAAAAAGAAGAATCCGGAGCCGGTCATATGCCTATTTTTTTAAGATATTTAAAGCTATCTACATTACATTCCGTATGATAGATTATATAATTTTCTATCAGCCTATACATTCTTTTAAGTGTATGGGGATTTACTTCCAATCCTTTTATATCTTCCAGCTTAAGTTTAAACAAATCACACAAGAATCTATAATCCGATGCGCTTAAAATTTCCTTACCTCCGGTAACATCTGCACATTTCCTGCAAAGAATCCCCCCGTTTTTAACAGAAAAATAAATTTTATGCCTGTGAAAAGAATACAAGCTGCCTAAATTTAAATTACACCTGCTGCAGTTTTTAAGCAGAGGTATGTAACCTGTTATCCTTAAGAATTTAATTCCAAAAAAACACATTGTCTTTTTAAGCTCCACAACATCTTCCGGTTCCATACTATCAATCTCATTAAAACAAACATAGATCAGCTTGAATAGAAGAGGAGTCGAATCCCCGCTTGAAGCCTGGGTTTTTAATACAATTTTGCTTATAATCTCACAGAATACAAATTTGTAAAAATCCAGGGCGATATTCTTAAAATTCTTTATTATCTCTGCCTGATTTATAATATCCAGATTTCTGCCCGTAGAAAGCTCCAGATCGACAAGATTAAAAAGCTCAAGCCTTCCCCTGAGCCTGCTGCGTACCTTGCTTGCTCCTTTGGCCACCGCACTTATTAAATCCCCGTCATGAGAGTACATTTTAACAATCTTATCCGCTTCTCCCAGTTTATATTTTTTTAAAATAATAGCCTTTGTTTTATAATAAGACATTTTTATTTATCAAAAATGGCGCTGTACTCTTTGATTATATTTATCCCGCTGCTGGTTCCCAGCCTTGTTGCACCTGCATCTATAAGTGCCTGGGCATCCCCGAATGTTCTTATCCCGCCCGATGCCTTGACTCCGATATTTCTAGTGACAACTTCTCTTATCAGTCTGATATCATCAAGTTCCACGCCTTTTACCCCAAAACCAGTGGATGTTTTTACAAAATCCGCACCCGATCTCTCAATAATGGAACAAACTCTTTTGATTTCATCCCTGGTTAAAATTGCAGTTTCGATTATAACCTTTATATTTATATGCCTGTTATATTCCGCTATCTGCTCGCGTCTTATCACGCTAACGATTATTTTAATCTCCCTTTCGATATACTCGTAATTACCGCTTTTTATGGCTCCAAGATTTATTACCATATCAAGCTCATCCGCTCCTTTTTTTACATTATCCTTTGCCTCAAAAACCTTTGTTTCTATGGTATTTGCCCCCAGGGGGTAACCGACTACAGAACAGACCTTTACATCAGTATCTACCAGTACTTTTTTTGCTTGTTCTATAAAAGTTGGATTGATGCATACCGCAGCAAAATGATTTTTTTTGGCATTGATGCACAACTGCTCTATATCTCTTGAAGTGGCAATGGGATTAAGTAATGTCTGATCTATCGTTTTTGCCAATTGTTCTTTGGTTAACGTTTTTATCACCCTACCTTAATTTATTCATAAGTTAATATTTTTTTACCGGAAACCAAATCTATCCAGTAAAAGCTTCTTTTTGGTCCAATTTTTTTCAACCTTAACCCATAATTCCAAAAGTACTTTACTCTCAAGCAAATTTTCAAGCTCCAGCCTGGCCTGACTGCCGACTATCTTTAATATATTGCCTGACTTTCCGATAATTATGGCTTTCTGTGATATTTTCTCAGCGTAAATACTGCATGCTATAATAATCAATTTTCTGCCGTCTCTGGTAGCGGATTCCCTGAATTCCTCTATTTCAACATTTATGCTGTGTGGGATTTCATCATACAGATTTTCATATAACTTCTCTCTTACCACTTCCGATATTACTCTCTTCAGAGGCTGATCGGTAACCATATCTTTTTCGTAATACCTGGGACCTTCCGGCAGTTTTTCAGTGAGCAATGTTAGAAATTTATTAATATTTTCCCCGGTTTTAGCAGAAATTTCGTTTACGCGGTCAAAACAATCATAACCTTTCAGCTTTTGTTTCTCTTTTTCTATCCTGTCTTTTGAAACCAGGTCTATTTTATTCAGCAGCAGAAACTTGGGCTGCGGTTTGTGTTTAATATTATCGAAAACAAAGAAATCTCCGGCACCTATTCCACCTGCTATGTCTACAATGACAGCAATCACATCGGAATCATCAATAACATCCGGAACAATCCTGTTTAACTTCTCTCCCAGCAAATTCCTGGGCTTAAAAAATCCGGGGCAGTCAACAAAAATTATCTGGGAATCTCTGGTATTTAGGATACAGTTGATCTTACTTCTCGTAGTCTGGGCTTTATCTGAGGTAATGACCACCTTTTTGCTTAAAATTTTATTAATTAAGGTAGATTTTCCTACATTCGTCCTGCCGATAAGGCCCACGAAACCTGATTTAAAATTATTTTTTTTACTCATAATTCCAAGCTCATCAAATCCCTGTTTATTCCCTTTCCATACTCATCTTTTCTGAGATTAATTCTTTTAAATCCGAAATCGCTATAAAGCCGGACAGCCGCCTCATTATCCGGATCTACGGTTAATTCTATCTCCTTTAAATCTTCGTCCTTTAAAATATTGATAACTTTTTGCATCAATTTTTTCCCAATTTCTCTTTTCCTGTAATCCCTGTCAATATAGAAAGAAAAGATAAAAGCCTTACCTTTTTCGGTCCAGTCTTTTATAAGCTCACATACTCCAATGATATCAGGCTCGGTTTCACTTTTTTTGGCTATGATAAACCTTCCGTATCTTATTATTACCGGTATTACCCACCGGTTTATGGAAGCTTCACTTCCCCAGTTCCTTTTTTCCAACTCTTCAATCCTGCTTATGAGCTTCCAATCAAAATCGTTTATCTCCTGTATAAATATATCATTCATACTAAATTCTAATACTTATAAATCTTGACAAAAAAAGTATATCTACTACCAATTTTACATTATTTGTCAATAGCTGAATTTATATTCAGAAACAGTTTATATATGAAATACGTGAAGTAAATTCCTATTATTGTAATACTATTGTAATATAACAAAGATTAAAAAACTTGATGCCGCATATCAGACTTAAAACTGTTGTTGCCCAGCAATATTGTCACACCTAATCTACTCAAGGAAAAACACTATCTATTAAGGAAAGAAAAGAGATTTCTGTCAGTATCCAGGTATAGTAAAACTATACAATAGATAATTATCAAGCTGGCTTAAGCCCTGATGGAATAAATAAATTATAATACTTCTGCAATAACTGCACATTGATGGCTGGCAATCTTACCAAAGGATTTACCATTACTAAAAGTTAAATAAATTTTTTCCAATTCTTCCGGAGTGTAATTCTTTATAACTCTAAATCCTAATTTTTTTAAAAATTTATTTATTCCTCCCTCCGGTATTCCAAAATGGTATGGTTCTCCATATTTCGATACTAAATTGGCTATTTTTTTTGACCCATAATATTTATAATTTCCTTCAATTACATCTCTGTAAATATAAGTAAAGGCAATAAGACTTTTTTCCATTGAATTCTCCTTTATAAAATTCAAAGTAGCATCGACAGTTTCATCTTTAAGATATTCTGTTACTCCTTCCCAAATGAAAAGGTTTTTCTTATCTTTCTTAAAGCCAGATTCAAATAATCTGTCATCAAGCTTATCTTTATTAAAATTAATAGCAACAAATTGCATCTCATCAGGTATATCAATGTTTTTTTCTTTCAATATTTCAATCTTCTTCTCCTGGGTTGGCGCTAAATCTACCTCAAATATCTTTGTAGCTTTTATATAATCTATAAAACGATAAGCGCGCGAATCAAATCCTGCACCCATAATAATTATCTGATCAAAATTCAGGGTGAGTGCTTCTTTGAATATTCTATCAAAAAGAAAGGTCCTGGAGACAACCCACTCGTAAGTGCCTGGTATATATCTCTTTAATATGGGTAATAGAATAGGTGATAAATTTAACTTCAATCTTGCAGAACCAGTATGGAATTCTTTTGCAAGATAATCAGGTCCTTTAAGATTTCTTTCTTTATTTGAGCAAGCTCTAAAATAGGTTATAAATCCTGCTGTCTCTGAAATATTTTTTTCTATATATTGCTTGCTGTAAGCTGCACTGCTTCCACCCATATTATAAAACTCCTTTCAACATTATTTCATAGATTTGTTTTATGAAGAGTTCATCGAACTCATCAACTTTTTTATCCAGATTAAACATTTTTATATATTGCTGTCTGTATCTCAACCAGAAATGGATTGAGCCAATAATAAGAGTCAATGGTACGATTAGCTCTATATTTTTTCTCAGGATACCTAGTTTTTGAAATTGCTTCCCTATTTCAACCATTTTACCTGTAATCTTTGCTTCGTTTTCAACAACATCATTTCTACCCTCCAGATATGCCCATAAAGATATTCTGTTATATGTCTTATCCTTTTTAAAAAAATTAAATACGGTTTTAATACTCTGATACATCGCCTTTTTTGGCAAACCAATCATTTTAAGATTAGCCTTTAATAAATTACCATAACGTTTAGCAATTTTTTCTCTTACTGCTTTATAAAGATTCTCTTTAGTTTTATAGTGATATAAGATCAATCCATCCGATATCCCTGATCTATCCGAGATCATCTTTATAGATGTTGCATTAAATCCGTATTTGGAAAAAATCTCTTCTGCCGTATTTAAAATTTTCTTTATGGTCAAGCCTTTATCTCTTACCCTCTCTCCAGGACACATATTAATTTCCCCCATTAGCTTACTTAATACTAAGTAAGTATTAACATTTATTTTAAATTATGTCAATAATATTTTTAATAGAAATGATAACTTGAATTGAAAGGGTGCTCAAAATGATTATTTTAAAGATTCCAATTACACTCTTAAAAAATAATACAGCTTACAGCAGTTAAGGATTAGTCAATTAATAATAAAGATAATCAGAGATTAAAAGTTTTTCTTACATCAGACATTAAATTATCCTGAATGCTTTCCATATCCGACCTGTTTTTTTCTTCTATATGGTCATAATTATATATATGCAGCATCCCGTGTATCATAAGCAGTATTATTTCAAGATCCAGGCTCCAGTTTCCATTCTGGCACAGGGCATTGGACTGCGCAACCTCAGGACAGATAATTATTTCTCCTATGGTATAATTGCCGGCACCCAGTCCCATTCTTTCCCTGTCGGTAAGATATGAAAAGGAAAGCACATCTGTTTCCTTATCTATATTTCTGTACTTCTTATTTAATTTTCTTATTTCTTCTTTATCCGAAAAGATAATATTCAACTCACTTCTTGAATTCTTATCGAATTTATTTGAAATATATGTCGCAGTTTCTTTTATTGAATCCAGATCCAGTTCCAGTTTATTTTGATTGTTGATTAAAGCAACTTTCATATTGCCTCCGCTTTTGCCTTTGAATTGGGTTCGTCATATGAGAGCCTCGAATGGTAAATGGACATAAGCCCGTCAATCAGAGTGTCTTTGACCATATTTATTTCCCTTAAAGTTATGTCCGTCTCGTTCAGCTGGCCGTCTTTTAATTTATCTTCAAATATATCATTTATCATCTGCTCTATTTTTTTTGGAGTTATATCCTTAATCGATCTGACAGCAGCCTCGGTTGAATCTGCCAGCATAAGAATTGCCGCCTCTTTGCTCTGCGGTTTTCTTGCCGGATAGCGGAAATGTTCCTTAAGGCCATTTGAACTGCCGTTGGCAATGGTTTCTTTATCTTTCTGTTTCTCATAAAAATAGGTTATTATTGAATTACCGTGATGCTGGGAGATAATGTTTAAAACCTTTTCGGGAATTTTACTTTTTGCCGCCATTTCCAGACCATCTTTTATATGGTTTGATATAATATTTCTACTCATGGAGGGATTCAGGCGGTCATGGATATTTTCAATATTTACCTGATTCTCATAAAAATATTCCGGCCTTTTCATTTTTCCAAGATCATGATAAAGTGCCGCTACCTTGACCAGCAGTGAATCGGCGCCTATTGCCTTTGCTGCACTTTCAGCAAGATGACCTACCAGAATGCTGTGATTGTAAGTGCCCGGAGCCGATATAAGCAGCTTCTTGAGCAGCGGCTGGTCGGTATGAGAAAGCTCCAGCAGCCTCATTGCAGTTACAACATTAAATGTAGATTCAATAAACGGCAAAAAGCCAATTGCAATAACGGCACAAATAATACCGTTTACGATCCCCAGCAAAGTATTTATTATTACTGTCTTTATCTCACCGCCGATAAGATTTACGGCTAAAAATAAAAAAGCAAGAACCAGCGAGCTTATAAAACCCGCTCTCATTACTGCGGACCTCTGTGAGACTTTTGACACCATATAAGTGGAAAAAATGCCCCCCAGTATATAGGCAATGGCTATACTGAAATCAAAATCAGTGGCAATGCCGGTAAATATTCCCAGACATATGGTTAACATCATTCCCAGACGTGCATTAAATAAAATAGTGCATATAAGCGATGCTGCAATTATGGGAACCAGATAAATCCAGAAATTAAGATGTATGGACGACAGCAGGGTAAAAACTTCTATAAGTGCGGTAAATATAATAACCAGAAGTGAATTAATGACTAATTTTTTGGTGTTATTAAATATATTCGGGTTAAATTTAAAAATATAAAATCCATATAAAAACATTATTACCGAAGATATAAAAAATATATATAAGAATCTGTTCCAGTTGAATCCTCTCTGCATAAGACCCAGTTTTGTTAATATAAGAATATCCGTATCACCCACAATTTCACCTTCAAAAACAATGGTCTGGCCCTCAAGTATTGATACCATATGGGGACTGGTATTCAGTCTTGCATCTTCTCTCGCATTTTCAGTGGCAACAGGATCAAATATTGCCGTGGGTTCAATGTTCACTTCCAGAATACTGGTTACCAGAGGGATATTTTCCGGTTTTATATCCCCATCAGCTTCTGCCAGCCTGGTAGCTTCGATTTTGGCAAGGTCCGCTTCGGTTGGTTTTATTTCCTCTTTCATTATATCCCTGGCTATATCCTGGGTCTTTACCATAAGTTGATTGAGTTCCTCTGTAGATAAACCAAGTGCCAGAGAAATAATGGAATTTGAGTACTGATTGCCCAGAAGGTTGTTCATGTATTCAGCTTTTTCTTCGAAAGATATATCTTCTTTTTTCTGTACTATTCCGGTCAGCAGGTAAAAATATCTTATCCGGTAGAGAGCTCCCTCTTCGCCATTTAAGACATCCAGATTATAAACATATATATCCTCGATCCCGGCTTCATTTTTATTCATATCCTCTTCGGTTTTTACAGCATCTTCAAACTCTATCCCCCTGGCTGCTTTAATGGTCCTGGGACTGGGTTTTCCCAGCTCTATGCCTATATCAGGAGAATAATTATATGAAAGGATAGCTATAACCAGACCTAGAGTTAAAGTAAATATATATATCCTCTGGGCAAATTTACTCCTGAATGAAAAATATTTCAGGAGAAAGTCCTTCATCCTCTTCATTTTTCCATCTTGTATTTTTAAAAGTCCTTTGTTATTTTTATTTCCCGATATCATTTTGATCCCGCATAAATCTATTACTTTTTATTTTTATCTCCGTAGATTTTATAGGCATCCACAATTTTCTGTACCAGCTCATGCCTTACTACGTCTTTTGAACTTAAATATACAAACTCTATTCCCTGTATTCCGCCCAGAATATTTTTTACTATAATAAGACCAGATTCCTTATCATGGGGCAGGTCAATCTGGGTTATGTCACCAGTTACCACTACCTTGGAGCCGAAACCCAGTCTGGTAAGAAACATCTTCATCTGTTCGGGAGAAGTATTTTGGGCCTCATCAAGAATAATAAATGAATCATTCAATGTTCTTCCCCTCATATAGGCCAGAGGTACCACTTCGATAATACCCATATCCCTGTACTGCTGGAATTTCTCTACATCCAGCATCTCATATAAGGCATCATATAAGGGCCTTAGATAAGGATTAACTTTATCGTATATATCACCCGGCAGGTATCCAAGTTTTTCACCTGCTTCAACTACAGGTTTTATTAAAATTATGCGCCCTATAATATTTTCCCTCAGAGCCTCAACAGCCATTGCCAGGGCCAGATATGTTTTACCTGTTCCCGCAGGCCCTATACCGAAAATAATTGTATTTTCCTTTATTGCCTCAATATATTTTTTTTGACCCGCTGTACGAGGCTTGATTTTTTTCCCGCTGTTTACTACTATACTGTTTTTAAATATCTCATGGGGCTCCAGATCTGATCTATCTTCCATAATTTTTATAGAATCACTGACTTTCTGAGAATTTAATTTCTGCCCCAGGTTTAACTGTAATACCAACTCTTCTATAAGCCTGGCAACTTCTTTTACATTCTTGCTCTTTCCGGATATCTCCAGATCGTTCCCCAGAACAAAAATCTCTACGTTATATTTTCTTTCTATAAGCTGAAGCAGTTTATCTCTGTCACCGATTAATTCAGCCGTTGAATGATCGCCCTTAAATTCTAGATTTAATTTTTCTTTCACTGGAGTTAAAAACTCCTCCTTTTATAATTTTATCCTATATCATCATTATATTATAAATAAATAAATAAATTAGAAGTTAAAAAAATAGGTAAATAACTAATATGAAATATTAAAAATCCTAACCAGGGGGCCAATTAAACTTTCTTTTTCCCAGTATGTGAAAATGCAGGTGATTCACGCTCTGTCCGGCGCCGCTGCCAGTATTGGCAACCACTCTGAATCCTTCTTTATCCAGCCCCAGCTTCAGTGCCGTGCTGCTTATCGCTTCCATCAGTTCTTTTATCAGCTTGCAATCCAGTTTACTGACTTCAAGTATGGAGCTAACATGCTTTTTTGGTAAAGCCAGAAGATGCACAGGCGCCTTTGGCGATATATCCTTAAATATTAAAACATTATCACTTTCAAAAACTATATCACTTTTAATCTCTTTATTTAAAATCTTACAAAAAAGACAATCTTTTGTTCCGGTTTCCATAATTCTTAATTTTCATATAATTTTATTATAACCAATCTTATCCTAAGTGGGAGATTATACTATTTTTTAAAATTTTTACAACTTTTCAAAATTTATGAATTCTACAAAATCATCCGTCATTTTAATTTCAGGATAATGCTCCCTCCAGCCCGTTTTTATATAAAGAATTTGTAGATACCTTCAGTATTTTACCCTTAAGCAGAGAGAAATCTTTACCGCCCAGTGAGAAATAAACTTTAATATAGTTCCCGGAGGTTCCGCCTGCCAGATTATTTCTATCATACATTTCTTCACAGACGACGTTCAAGCATTTCCCCATATTATTTTTAAAATAAGTATTTCTCAATTTATCTCCTGCATCTCTTAAAATTCTGCTTCTTTCGGATTTAACCTTTTCATCTATCTGACCGTTCATCATATAAGCCGCAGTATGAATTCTTCCGGAAAATTTAAAAACATGTATTTTGCTGAAAGCCGCTCTTTTTATTACTTTTACCGTCTGCATAAAATCTTTTCTGCTTTCACCGGGAAAACCTGCTATCACATCTGTGGTCAGGGCAATACCCGGAAAATTTTTCTTTAGCATCCCGATTTTTTTAATATAATATCCGGCGGTATACGGCCTTCTCATCAGTTCAAGAATCCTGTCGCTTCCGCTCTGAAGGGGTATGTGCAGGTGCCGTGCAAAACGCTTGCTTTTTTTCTCTAAAACCTCAAGTATCCCACTGTTAATCTCATTTACTTCAATTGAACTGATCCTTATCCTTTTTATTCCGGTCCGCTCGGTAATTTCTTCCAGCAAATCGGCCAAACAGGCATTTCTTTTGTCGGAATCTAAATTGCTGATGCCTAAATCAACCCCGTACTTTCCAATATGAACTCCGGTAAGAACAATTTCCTCAAAACCATCTTTCTGGAGAGTTATTATATTATTGAGAACTTCCTCCTGCGGTACACTTCTGTACTTTCCTCTGACTTTTGGAACTATGCAATAACTGCAGTTTTGCTCACAGCCGTCCTGTATTTTTACCATCGGCCTTGAACGCAAGAATCCGCTATAGGAGCAGGTATCCGGATTGATATTTTCTTTACCTTTTCCGTCCACCGACATTTCTACAATTAACTTTATTATTTTATGTTTATTCTTATTCTCTACTATAAAATCTGCACCGCAGTTGTTTAAAAATTCCCTGTTATATGCAATAAAACAGCCGGTAACAATTATTTTACTGCTGTTATTTCTTAATTTGATCCTTCTTATAAGCTGTCTGGTTTTTCTGTCACTCTGCGAGGTAACCGTACAGGTATTAATAATGCAGAAATCAGGGCTGTCCTGCCACTGGACAGGCTCCAGACCTTTTTTTATTAAATTCCTTGCTATAAAATCCGATTCGCTTTGGTTGACTTTGCAGCCAAGCGTATCTATGGAAAATCTCATCTTTTTATGCTTTTATATCTGGCAAAATAATCAAGTATGGATAAGAAATAGATGGCAGCGGTCTCGGCCCTGTAGATATTCCTGCCAAATTTTATTTCTCTTGCCTTCCTGTCTTTTAAGGAATCCACTTCATCAGTTTCAAAACCGCCTTCGGGCCCTATTATATAACCGATACTTGAAACGCTCCCGATTTCATCCAGGCTTCCCTTATCATCCGGACTCTTCTCGTAAGGAACAAAAAATAAATCATGATCCGAAATTTTTATATCACAAATGTTTTCAGGCGATAAGATTTTGCATTTAAAGTCCCTCTTGCTTTGTTCCGAAGCCCTGTCGGAGATTTTCTGCCATCTGTCAATTTTTTCGGCGATCTTACTGCCGTCTGTAATAACTCTTGCACTTACAACCGGCACTATTCCATCAACTCCTATCTCAGTTGATTTCTGGATCACGAATTCCATCGAATTTTTTTTAAGCACGCACTGGTAAAGTATAAGCCGGGGAACCTTTCCGGTAATTCTACATTTATTTTTTACAGCCAGTATAGCTTCAGATTTTTTAATGTCCGTAATTTCGGTCTTGTATCTGCAGCTTTCATTATCCGATATATGAACCGTATCCCCCACTCTGCATCTCAGTACATTTATAAGATGGTTCAGGTCCTCTCCTGTAATTTTTATTTTATTTTCTAAAATATTCCCGTGATCGACAAAAAAATATGGGTAACTCATTTCCTAAAAATTCTTCAAATAATATTACTGATATGACCCGGTAAAGTAATGTAAGAAAGTAGGCCCGCCTGTATTTAAAATACACAGCTGCTGCATCAATTGCCGACGGTTTCTTTTCTGATCTGCGCATATTCTTTTAAAAGTTCCTTTTCTCTGCCGGTTAGCCTGGTAGGGACTTTAACATCTATATTGATGATTTGATCACCTCTCCTATACCCGTTGAGCTGTACCATTCCCCTGGACTTAAGAATTATTTTATCATTCGGTTGGGTTCCGGGCTTGATATTTACTTTCTCTTTGCCGTCAAGAGTTTCAACTTCCAGCCCGCAGCCAAGCGCAGCCTGGGCAAATGATATCTCTACTTTTGAAAGCACTTCATTCCCATCCCGCTCAAATCCGGGATAAGGAACCACATTTATAGTCACAAATAAATCACCATTTACAGAGTTTCTTCCCAGTGAATTTCCCTTTCCGGAAACTCTTAATCTGTCCCCGTCATGTATGCCTGCAGGTATATTTATTTTTACTTTATTCTTCTTTCTGTAGTAACCTTTTCCCCTGCATTTATTACAGGGATCTTTTATTACCTCTCCCGTTCCCATACAGGTTCTGCAGGCTGCAGTGGTAATTATATTTCCAATAAGTGTCTGCCTTGCGGTCCTTACCTTTCCGGTACCGCCGCATTCACTGCAGGTTACAATACCATCATCTGCAGTGCTTCCTTTTCCCCTGCAGACTTCACAGGTATCATCAACTTTGTACTCAATTTCTTTTTTAACGCCGTATGCTGACTCTTTGAAGCTTATTCTTACTTCAGCATTCACATCGGAGCCTTTTTTTATGCGCCTGCCCCCGCTTCTTGACGAAAAAGTGCTGCCGAAGCTGCTGCCAAAGAATGTATTGAATATATCCCCAAAACCAAATTCCGAAAATACACTTCCAAAATCAAAGTCCTCAAACAGGCTTCTGCTGAATCCAAACTGGTTGTATTGCCTTCTTTTTTCTTCATTGCTCAGTACGGCATAAGCTTCGGAAATTTCTTTAAACTTCTCCTCCGATTCAGGATCACCATTATTTACATCGGGGTGATATTTATGAGCAAGTTTTCTATATTCTCTTTTTATCTGGTCTGAAGTACAGTCCCTGGACAGACCCAGGACTTTATAATAATCTCTTTTGTTTCCGGCCAATTAAAACCACCTCAATAAAAAAATAAATTTAAAAATTTAGAAATAACAGCGCAGAAATAATAACCCATTTTAATATTTATTTCCAGTTTTAATCGGGCAATTATGTCCTGGAATTAAATATATCAGTAAGATTTTTTCTGAAAAGATTAAGATTCCTTATCACTCTTGGATAATCCATTCTTTTGGGCCCTAGAACGCCTATGGCTCCGGTAGAGTTTCCATAAATTTTATACTTTGATGCTATCAGGCTCAGGTCCTCAGTTCCTTCCTCGAATAATTCCGAACCGATCTTTATTATAAAATCCCCGTCACCGGAGGAACCCACCAGCAGCCTGGCAAGCAAATATTCATTTTCTATAACTCTCATAATATTCTGTATCTTTTTCAGGTCTATAAATTCCGGCTGCTGCAGTATTACCGATGTGCCGTGTATGAAAATCCTTTTATAGCTGAAACTTTCTTTAATGCACTCTTTGATCAGTTCAACAATTTTATTTATAAGAAGTATCAAATATGAGTCGCCCTCTTTTACTTTTATATCTCCAATATCAATAATGTTTCTATCCCTGAACTGTGAATTCAGGATACCTGCCACTCCCTGCAGATCCAGGTCCGTATAGTTACCCTCCAGAACAAAGTTTCTTTTATAAACTCTGCCCGTATCGGTAATAAAAACCATAAGCAGTTTCCCGCCGTGAAACCTTAAAAGTTCGATATGCTTGAACCTGCTCTGTTGAATCGTAGGAGCCGCAATCATTGAAAGGTAATTGGTAAATTTTGCCAGCAGTTCGACGGATTTCTGCAGGACTACCTCTATCTCCATGTCCTTACCGATTACATTATCAAGCCCGGTACTGCTTTCGGAACTTCCGGTGTTCCGATCCATTTCTTCTCTTATAACATTGTCCGCATAAAATCTATATCCTTTATCCGTAGGCATTCTTCCGGCCGATGTGTGTGGATGGGTCAAATACCCCATTTCTTCAAGTTCGGACATTTCCCTCCTTATGGTTGCCGAACTCAGATCGAACTCCGAATTCTGGGCTATCTTTTTTGATGAGACAGGACCGGCTTTCAGAATAAATTTACTGATAACTTCCCTTAATATTCCCTTTTTTCTTTCGGTAAATTTCACTTTAATCAATTCCTTGCCTATAATCCAATATAGTTGTTAATCTAAATCTTTTATGCTAATATCAATTGGATTTAGTTGTATTTTGCATTTTTTCTTTTATATTATAAAGAAAATCTATTGAAAATTAAATAAAATAAATACTTAGGGGAGCTTACCAGGCTGAGAGGACAGCTCAATTAATCCAGGCTGTCGACCCTTAAACCTGACCTAGTTAATTCTAGCGTAGGAAAAGTAGAAATAATAAAACTACTAACCAATGGCCGGGTCAGTAGTTTTTTTATTTATTGCAATTTTAATAATAACCATAGCCGAAAAAATATAGGAGGGCACAACAAATTTTTTATGGGATATGCCGGTTGATATAATTAAAGCCGATTAAGCAAGGAAGGAGATTTTATGAGTATATTTAACACTTTAAAAAAAATAAGGGAACAAAAGCCCCTGATACATCATATAACAAACTGGGTCACAATTTATGATTGCGCAAACATCGTAAGAGTCATAGGCGCTCTTCCGGTTATGGCTCATGCAGCGGAAGAAGTCCGGCAGATGACTTCCATATCCAGCGCCCTTGTTTTAAATATCGGAACCCTTACAGTCGACCTGGTGAAATCGATGATTCTGGCAGGCAAAAAAGCAAATGATAAAAACATCCCCGTGGTCCTGGATGCCGTCGGCGTTGGTGCCACGGATTTAAGGACGGATAAGGCCAGGGAGATCTTAAGTAAAATAAAGATTTCTATTCTGAAAGGAAACTCCTCTGAGATTGGAACACTGGCCGGAGCAAAGGCTGAAACAAAAGGGGTCGAAGCAATATCCGTAAAAGGCAGTATAATAGAAATAGCAAAAAAAATTGCCCGCAGAGAAAACCTCACTGCCGTAATAACAGGTAGGGAAGACATTGTATCAAACGGGGAAGATATATACGTTTGCAGAAACGGCCACTATATGATGGGCAGCTTTGTCGGTTCGGGCTGTATGGCCGCCTCGGCAATAGGAACATTTGCCGCTGTCGAAAAAAACTATACGCTTGCCTCTGCAGATGCTCTTTGTCTTCTCGGAATTGCAGGAGAACTTGCAGCGGTAACAGCGGAAGGGCCCTACTCTTTTAAGGCCGCATTTTTTGATAAAATTTTTAACATGGGTGAAGTTGAAATCAAAAAAATGAAAAAAATGGAAAAAATTAAATAAATGGAAGGAAAATTAAAAAATATAGACCTGTATTTTATAACTGATTCCGGATTGACCAGAAAAACAATCCTGGAAGATGTTAAGTCGGCCATACGGGCCGGTGTAAAAATAATCCAGTACAGAGAAAAAAAGCTGGGCACCAGAGATATGATGAAAGAAGCAGAAGACATAAGTAAACTGTGCATAAAAAATAGTGTTCTTTTTATAATAAATGACAGGGTCGATATAGCTCTTGCAGTAAATGCTGACGGTGTTCACCTGGGAGACACGGATATGCATTACGGTACGGCCAGAAAGATACTGGGAAGCAAAAAAATTATAGGACTTACCGTGCACCGGGTTGATGAAGCAATAGAAGCAGAGAGGATAGGTGCGGATTATGTGGGCGTAAGCCCTATTTTCAAAACAAAAACAAAAATCGACGCCGGAAAACCGGCGGGGCTGGACTTAATAAAAAATGTCAGGAGAGCAATAAAAATCCCCCTTGTGGCTATCGGAGGAATAAATGAAAATAATCTAAAAGACGTAATAAAGGCAGGGGCGGAATCGGTTTCGGCAATCTCGGCCATAGTAGCCAGAGATAACGTTGAAAAGGAATGTAAAAAATTCAGGGAGGTAATAATAAATGAATCTATTGGATAAGGCTAAATCCGGTAAAATTACAGAAGAAATGAGAACTATAGCAGATAAAGAGGGAGTAAGTCTTCAATACATAACAGAAAACATTGCCGGGGGCAGTATCGTTGTTCCCTATAACAAAAGACATAAATCCCTTAAACTGCCGTTCGGGATCGGAAAAGGCCTGAGAACAAAAGTCAATGCAAATATAGGGACATCCTCGGACCAGGCCAGTGCCAACCAGGAAATTAAAAAATTGGACACTGCAGTTAAGGCAGGGACTGATACGGTTATGGATCTGAGCACTGGCGGAGATATCGATAAAATCAGAAAAGTTATTATAGACCGGTCCCCTGTACCGGTGGGAACGGTTCCTATTTACCAGGCTGCCATTGAATCTTCAAAAAGAAAAGGCATCATAAGAATGACTGAAGATTTCATTTTCAGTATAATAGAAAAACAGGCACAGGACGGCGTTGACTTTATGACAGTGCACTGCGGCGTGACCATAGAAGCCATTAAAAGGCTGAAAAATCAGGGCAGGATCCTTGATATAGTGAGCAGAGGCGGGGCTTTCCTGGTTGAATGGATGCTATATAATAACAAAGAAAATCCTCTTTTTGAAAATTATGACAGACTTCTGGAGATAGCAAAAAAATATGATGTGACTTTGAGTCTGGGCGACGGACTCAGGCCCGGCTGCCTGGCAGATGCGACAGACAGGGCCCAGATACAGGAATTGGTTATCCTGGGAGAACTGGCCAAAAGAGCTTTAAAAGAAGGCGTACAGGTAATAATAGAAGGCCCCGGCCATATGCCTATTGACCAGATAAAAACAAATATCCTGCTGGAAAAAAAGATCTGCTGCGGTGCTCCTTTTTATGTCCTGGGTCCGCTGGTCACCGATATATCGCCGGGTTATGATCATATTACAGGAGCCATCGGGGGTGCTCTTGCCGGTTACTGGGGTGCCGACTTCCTGTGCTACCTCACACCTTCCGAGCATTTAAGGCTGCCCACGGTAGATGATGTCAGGGAAGGAGTCATAGTTACCAGAATAGCGGCGCACGCCGCTGATATCGCCAAGGGGACCATAGGTGCCATGGACAGAGATATAGAAATGGCAAAAGCCAGAAAAAAATTAAACTGGGAAAAGCAAATAAGCTTATCCATCGATCCGGAAAAGGCAGGACGTTATAGAAAGGAAAGCGGGATAATAAGTGATAAATGTACAATGTGCGGACAGTATTGCGCAATCGATATAGTAAATAAATATTTTAATAAAGATAAAGTACAATGATTGATAAGACTCCTAAGAATAAAACAATAATGAATATCTCTCAAATAGGCGGAGAATTTGCCTTAATAAACAGGCTTTCCAGGAAACCGTCCGAAAAAGATATAATAATGGGAATAGGTGATGATGCCGCTATTATAAAAGTAAGAGACAGATACCTCGCTATTACCACTGATACGCTGGTAGAAGGCGACCATTTCTCACTGAAATATTTCACCCCCGTGCAAATAGGGAAAAAAGCGGTGGAAATAAATGTATCCGATATCGGGGCCATGGGGGCCAGGCCAAAATACTTTTTAGTTTCCCTGGTCCTTCCCCGGGATATTGATACCAGAATTATTGAAGGAATATATAAAGGTATGCGCCTTACCGGAAGTAAATACAAAATAGAAATAATAGGCGGCAACATTACTCACGGTAAACAGTTGATTATAGATATATGCATGGTCGGAGAAGCAAAAAAAGAAAATCTGAAATTCCGTTCAGCTGCCAGACCTGACGACTGTATCCTGGTAAGCGGAGATCTGGGCTCTAGCGCAGCCGGTCTTCACCTGTTTTTAAATAATGAAAAGGGTTTTAGGAAAGTAAAAAAAAGGCACCTGGAACCGGAAGCTAATTTTTATAAAGTTGAGCCTTTTTTAAAATACATCAACGCCATGATTGATGTTTCCGATGGCCTTGCTTCCGAGATCCTTAGAATATGTGAGCAGAGCGGTACCGGAGCTGTTATTTACCCTGATTCGGTTCCCATCGGATCAGAAACCAGAAAAGCAGCAGAAATCAGCGGAGAAAAAGCTCTGGATTTTGCCTTATACGGAGGTGAGGATTTTGAGCTGGTCTATACGGTATCAGAAAAAAATTTGGATAAAGTCAAAGGATTTGTTGTAGGGAAAATAACCGCAAGGAAAGGTGTCAGATTCTATAAAGAAGGCAGGGAGCAACCCCTTAAAAAGCACGGATATGATCATTTTTTAACTGAATTGACCTAAAATGTAATCACTACTCCAAAGGATTGCTGTTATCCGGTATATAAACTGCAGACTGCATGCTGTACCGGACTGCTGACAATTACAGCAGCCTTAACGGCAGGGTTAATTAATGGAAAAAATATTTTCATTGAAATAAAAATTAATTGAAAGATTATTTTGTAGTATAATTGAAATGTTCTATTGCGGTTAAAAAACTTATTTTGCCGCTGTTTACAATATATAAATAACAACAAGGGTTAACAAGAAGGGTGAAAAATGGATCCGAGAATAGAAAAACTGGCAAAAATCCTGGTAAATTATTCCTGCAGGGTACAGAAAGGGGAGAAAGTTTTAATTGAATGTGTCGGTTATTCGGGAATCCCGCTGGCCAGGATGCTTATAAAAGAAGTATATAAAATCGGAGGTTTACCCTATATAATTTTAAAGGAAAGCAGTGTTACAAGGGAGCTGCTTAAAAAAAGTACACCGGAGCAGCTTAAGTCCATGTCTGAATATGAACTGGTCCAGATGAAGGAAATGAGTGCTTTCATAGGAATAAGAGCCAGTGACAACATCAGTGAAATGAGCGATGTGGCACCAGAAAATATGGCTTCCTACATGAAAGATTTTATAGATGCGGTCAATGAGGAAAGAATAAATAATACCAAGTGGGTGCTTATAAGATACCCCAATAATTCAATGGCCCAGCTTGCAAACACAAGTACGGAGGCTTTTGAGGATTTTTATTTTAATGTATGCAACCTTGACTACGGCAGGATGTCAAAAGCAATGGATAAGCTGGTCGAGCTTATGAATAAAACAGATAAGATTCACATAACCGGCAAGGATACTGATTTAACTTTCTCCATCAAAGATATACCGGCTATAAAATGCGACGGTGAATTTAACATACCCGACGGAGAAGTCTTTACGGCCCCGGTGAGAGATTCGGTAAACGGCAGGCTGACTTATAATTGCCCTGCTGTCTATCAGGGAGTTACCTATGAAAATATCAGCCTGAATTTTACAAATGGCAAAATAACCGGAGCGGCCTCAAGCGACACTGAAAGGATAAATAAGGTTTTTGATACCGACGAAGGCTCAAGATATATAGGAGAGTTTTCCATTGGTGTCAATCCATATATAACCAGATCCATAAAAGACGCCCTGTTTGATGAAAAAATAATGGGAAGTTTTCACTTTACACCGGGAAAGTGCTATAAAGAAGCCTCTAACGGAAATGACTCTGCCATACACTGGGATCTGGTATGTGTCCAGACTCCGGAATATGGAGGGGGGGAAATTTTCTTTGACGGTACACTGGTACGGGAGAACGGCAGGTTCGTGATCCCTGAACTTAAAGGTTTAAATCCCGAAAACTTAAAATAATAAAAACTATTCTATCTTTCTTATAGGAGCAAAGCTGACCAGCAGATGTTTCATGCCAACCTTATTAAACATTACATCCAGTTCACAATCATCAATCAGCCTTTTTACTTTTATAATCTTACCCTGCCCCCAGAATTTATGCTCTATTAAGTCACCTTTTTTATACTTATAACTGCCGCCATATCCCTCTCCAACCGCTGCTCCACTCTGCTCTACAGCTTCAGTTTCTACTTTATTTTCATCTATTAACAATCTTGCGGGAATTTCATTTATAAATCTGGAAACGTTCCTGAGGCTGGTGTCGCCGTATATACTGTGTGACTGAGAAGAGGATAAAAAAACCTTTTCCCTGGCCCTGGTTATACCTACATAGCACAGCCTTCTTTCCTCCTCCAGCTCTTCAATACTATTCATACTTCTGGAATGAGGAAAAATTCCCTCCTCCATTCCTATTATGAATACAACCGGGAACTCCAGCCCTTTTGCATTATGCAGGGTCATAAGAACCAGCCCGTCCGTACTTTCATCATAGTTGTCAATATCGGTAAGAAGGGATACTTCTTCCAAAAAACCGTCAAGATTGTACAGGCCCTCATTCTTCCGGGAGTCGGCTGCAGCACCAGAAAGCTCGATGTCCGCCGATGGACCGGTAGTAATATTATCCGCTCCGGCTTTTTCTTCGTATTCCTTGGTAACGGTCAGGAGCTCCTTTAAGTTTTCTATTCTATTTAACGCCTCAATTGTGTTTTCCAGTTCAAGTCCTTTCATATAACCGGTTTTTACCCATATTCTCTGAAGAACTTTACTTACTCCATGATCCTGTGCAAAACCCCTGAAATCGGCAATAAGCGATATAAACTTACTTATCCTGTCCTTTGCACTCCTGCTCAGTACGGGAATTTCTTCACTGGTTTGAAAAGCCTCGCAAAAAGTCATGTTGTTATTGCGGGAATATTTTTCTATGGTTTCAATTGTAGATTTACCTATCTTTCGCCGGGGAACATTCACAATTCTTACCAGACTTACCACGTCTCTGGGATTTGCAATAAGCTTCATATAGGCAAGCATATCCTTTATTTCTTTTCTATCATAAAATCTGAGTCCCCCATAAATTTTATAGGGAATATTTTGTCTTACCAGATACTCTTCTACTGCCCTGGATTGAGCATTGGTCCTGTAAAAAATGGCAAAATCTCTGTATTTTCTGTTTTTTTCTTTCATATATTGCTCTATATGCCTGACCACAAAATTTACTTCTACCTTTTCATCCGGAGCTATATATTTGGAAACTATCTCTCCCTTAGGATTCTCGGTCCATAATTTCTTATGTTTTCTGTTTTCATTATTTTTTATAATAAAATTTGCCGCATTTAGTATATTCTGGGTGGACCTGTAATTTTGCTCCAGTTTTATTACCACTGCACCTTCGAACTTCTTATCAAAGTCAATGATGTTTTTTATTTCAGCGCCCCTCCAGCTGTAGATATTCTGGTCATCATCCCCCACCACGCATATTCTCCTGTGCTTCCTGGACAGGAGAACGACAATCTCATTCTGGGCGATATTTGTGTCCTGAAACTCATCCACCAGAATATACTTAAATTTTTCCTGGTATTTTTCCCTTACTTCCGGAAACAGTTTCAGGACTTCGACTGTAAACATTAAAAGGTCGTCAAAATCAAGGGCATTGGCTTTAAACAGCTTTTCCTGATAAAGACTATAGATTTTGGCTACTGTCTTTTCAAAATAATCGACGGCTTTTTTAGAGAAGCCTTCGTGGTCGATAAGTTTGTTCTTTGCATCACTGATGACTGCCCTTACAGCCTTGGGCGGAAATCTCTTGATATCTATATCAAGATCTTTTTCTACGCTGGATATCAGACTCAGACTGTCTTTTTCATCATAAATTACATAATTTGAAGACATTCCCAGATGATTTATCTCATACCTCAGAAGCCTTGCGCAGAACGAGTGAAAGGTGCTTACCCACATATATTCTCCTATGCTGCCTACCAATTCCAGCACCCTTCTTTTCATTTCCCTCGCTGCCTTATTGGTAAAGGTGATAGCGAGAATATTGAAGGGGTCCACTCCTTTATCCTTGATCAGATATGCGACTCTGTAAGTAAGTACCCTTGTTTTTCCGCTTCCTGCACCGGCAATAACCAGGAGCGGCTTTTCGGTACTTTTAACTGCTTTAATTTGCTGGGGATTTAAATATTTTTTTAATTCCAAGTCTTACTAAACTACCTAATTTTCTTTCCATTAATTTCGGCAAGATTTCTTACCTGACGTATCAGCTCCGATAATTCCTTTGCATTCAGGGATTGCTGCCCGTCACATAATGCCTGCGAGGGATTAACATGAGCTTCCACTATAAGGCCGTCCGCCCCGACCGCAATAGCTGCCCTGCTCATGGGGATAACCAGATCACTCTGCCCTACAGCATGGGAGGGATCAACAATTATGGGAAGCTTACTTAATTTTTTAATAACCGGAACAGCCGACAGATCCAGGGTGAATCTGGTGTTGGTCTCAAATGTCCTTATTCCTCTCTCGCACAGCACTACTTCCGTGTTTCCCCTTAAAGTTATATACTCGACAGCAAGAAGCCATTCCTTAATCGAAGACGCCCATCCCCTCTTAAGGATTACCTTTTTATTTTTTTCATTGGCTACTTTTCCTACTTTTTTAAGCAGCGCGAAATTTGACATATTCCTGGTGCCTATCTGCAGGACATCCACGCTGTCAGCTATTATTTCAACATTCTCGGTATCAGTAACTTCAGTTACGGTTTTAAGGCCGTATTTGGCTCTAATTTCTTTAAGATATTCCAGACCTTTTTTACCCAGCCCCTGGAAACTGTATGGAGATGTCCTGGGTTTATAGGCCCCGCCCCGCAGGAATGAAAGCCCCAGATCCTTTACCACTTTCGCAGTTTCATCAAGCTGTTTCCAGCTTTCAATGGCACAAGGGCCCGCGATTATAGTGATGTAACCTTCCTTGATGAGCTTCATATCATCCTTATTTTTAGTTTTATCCTTTTTATTTTCCATATAAGGTTAACTTTTTCTAATGTATTGGGCAGCCATATAAGTAATTACGGTACATAACTGCTTTAATAATTACAGGTTTTCATCCTTTTCCAAGACCTGAACATTTCTCAGGATACTTTCAAAAATCTGTACCACATTATCATTAAACAGGGGGCCCTTATTATATTTAACTATATTATTAATCAGTTCCTCTTCCCTTTTTGCATCGTATAACGGCACATTGCGGTCCTCTTTTAACCTTTTTATTTTCATTACAATTTCTGCTCTTTTATTTAGCAGATCTACCAGATTTTTATCTATCTCATTAATTTCTTTTCTTGATTTATCCAGCTCCTCCTTGAAACTGTCTTTCATCTCCACTCCTTTAGCTGTTTTTATTATTTACACCTATTCCCATTCAATTGTGCTCGGGGGCTTTGAACTTATATCATATACCACTCTGTTTATACCTTCAACCTCATTTACAATTCTGGTGCTCATTCTTTCCAGTACTTTATGCGGAAGCCTTACCCAGTCGGCAGTCATAGCATCGGCACTGCTTACTGCCCTTATTATTATAGGATATGCATATGTTCTTTCATCACCCATAACTCCCACGCTCTTTATGGCAGGAAGTACCGCAAAAGACTGCCAGATACTCCTATACAGGCCCGCCCTTTTTATTTCCTCGGTCACTATGGCATCAGCGTTTTTGAGTATTTCAATTCTTTCTTCCGTAACATCTCCGATTATTCTGATAGCCAGGCCCGGACCGGGAAACGGCTGCCTCCATACTATTTCATCCGGAAGACCCAGTTCTATCCCTATCTTTCTTATCTCATCCTTGAACAATAGCCTTAAGGGCTCTATTAACTTAAGTTTCATATCATCCGGAAGGCCTCCCACATTGTGATGTGATTTTATTCTGGCGGCATCCCTGGTGCCGCTTTCTATGACATCAGAATACAGCGTACCCTGAACCAGGTAATTTGCATCCTTTATTTTTACTGCTTCTTCTTCAAATATTCTTATAAATTCGTTTCCGATTATTTTTCTTTTCCGTTCGGGATCTGAAATTCCCACAAGCTTTTTTAAAAATCTTTCCTTGGCATTTATATGAATCAGGTTAATTTTAAAATTTTCCCTAAACGTTTCTACTACCTTGTTTGCCTCGCCCTTCCTCAGCAGTCCATGGTCAACAAAAATGCAGGTAAGTTTATTGCCGACGGCTTTGTTTACCAGAACCGCCGCTACGGAAGAATCCACTCCGCCGCTAAGTCCGCATATGACTCTTCCACCCCTTGCTTTATTTTTAATTGCTTCTATCTGTTTTTCAATAATAGAAACCATGGTCCAGTTGGGAGAACAGCCGCAGATATCAAATAAAAAATTTTTAAGTATATCCATCCCGGATGGGGTATGTATCACTTCCGGATGAAATTGTATTCCGTATATATTGCTCCGGGGTCCCTCTATACCCGCGATAGGGATATTGGGAGTTGAAGCTATCACATTAAAACCGGAGGGAACCTCAACTACACTGTCCTTATGGCTCATCCAGCATGTTTCCGTTTGCTTAAGATTTTTAAAAAGATGCGATTTCTGGTCCAGCTTTACTTTCGTCTTTCCGTATTCATTACGTCCGCCGCTCGTGACCTTACCGCCGAGCAGCTGGGCAGCAAGCTGCATTCCAAAGCAAATTCCCAGCACTGGTATACCCATAGACAGAATTTTCTTATCGAATAAGGGGATCTGTTTCTCTTTTAATAAGATGCTGTAAGGAGAGCCCGAGAGTATCAATCCTTTTGGTTTCTTTTGCTCTATTTTATCAATTCCGGTGTCATAGGGAACAAGTTCGGAATAAACCCTGAGTTCCCGTACCCTCCTTGTAATTAATTGGCTGTATTGCCCGCCAAAATCAATAACCAGTACGCTGTCCATGTTATGACCCCATGCCTACTCCCTGTTGCCTCTGGTGAAGCTTGCCTTCCGTTTTTATGGAGGGAGCTACCATCACTTCGGCTTTTTGAAAGTCCTTGATATTTTCATAACCGCATGTAGCCATTGAAGTTCTCAGTGCCCCGCACAGATTTAGAGTCCCGTCATTTTCAAATGCAGGACCCACAAGTATTGTTTTCAGGTCAGCAACCACATCGGTCTTAATCCTGGTACCTCGAGGCAGATCAGGGTGAAATGTGGCCATACCCCAGTGGTATCCTCTCCCCGGAGCTTCTTTGGCTCTGGAAAGCGGGGAACCAATCATGACCAGATCTGCACCGCAGGCAATAGCTTTTGCAATATCACCGCCGGTACGCATTCCGCCGTCGGCAATCACCAATGAATACTGCCCTGTTTCTTCCAGGTGCCTTATCCTTGCTGCCGCAGCGTCCGAAATAGCAGTTGCCTGAGGCACTCCTATTCCCAGTACCTCCCTTGTGGTACACGCCGCCCCCGGACCAACACCTATAAGTACGCCGACTGCTCCCGTACGCATCAAGTGCAGTGAAGTTGAATATGATGCACATCCGCCAACTATTACCGGAATCGGACATTCCGGAATGAATTTTTTTAAATCCAGGGGTACCTTCGTCTTGCTCACATGCTCTGCACTTATCACAGTACCCTGGATCACCAGAATATCAAGACCGGCATCTATGGCTATTTTATAGTACTTTTCCACATTTTTAGGAGTTAGAGAGGCACAGGCTATATTACTTTCTTTCTTTATCTGTTTTACTCTTTTTTCAATTAATTGTTTTTTAATAGGCTCTCTATAAATTTTCTGCATCTTTTCGGTAGCTTCCTCTGCGGAAAATTTTGAAATCCTATCCAGAATTTCATCGGCATTCTCATATCTGCACTGCAAACCTTCCAGATTTAATACTGCAAGGCCCCCTATTTTTCTCATCTCTACAGCAAATTTTAAATCCACGACGCCATCCATTGCCGATGCCATTACAGGCAGCTCAAGCTTGTATTTCTCTATATTTACCGAAATATCAATGTCTTCCGGATCTCTGGTCCTTCTACTGGGAACTATCGATATTTCATCAAATCCATAGGACTTTCTACCGGTTTTTCCTTTACCAATTTCTATTTCCATCTGCTCCCCTTATTTTTTAATTTTTTTCTCTTCTTTTCTTATTAATCTTTTTATATTTTCTCTGTGGGTAATAAAAGTAAGGACACTCCAGAAAACTGCCGCAATTACTATTGCCCATGTATATCCGGTAAAATAAAATGAAATAGGAACAGCAACAGCTGCACATAAAGATGCCAGGGATATAATCCTGAAAATTGCAAAGACTACGACCCAGGTACCCAGGATGGTAAAGATAGGAAGTATTTCCATCCATACAGAGTTGTTCATAAATGGAAGACTTGAAATTCCGACTATTACTCCAAAAGAAACGGCAATCCCCTTTCCTCCCTTAAAATTAATAAAAACAGGAAAATCATGCCCCAGCACGACAGCAACTGATACAATGGAAAGAAGCACAAAATCCTGGGGATAAATTAGGTACAGCACCAATATTGGAATGAAACCTTTGATGATATCGGCAATTATAGTTGTAACACCGTAACCAACCCCGAGCGTACGCGTAACGTTGGTTCCTCCAACGTTTCCGCTTCCATAATTTCTGATATCATCGCCTCTTTTTATTTTATGAACCACGTATGCAGTGGGAAAAGAGCCAAAGAGATAGGCTGCAATTACAAATATAATTTTATATAGTAATTCGATGCCCATAATAGATATAATAATTCAGAAATTCTAGAAAAATTAAAAAGATAAAAATCTTTTTAAAACTTCTAATTACTGCATGGAAATCCAGAGAATAATATTAAAAGAAATATTACTATAAGTCATTGATTTATTCAATTTATTAAAAGCCGTTTGAGTAAATGGTCTATGGAGAGGGAAGGGGGTAAACCGTATTCTGAAGGCTGTAAGAGAAGAATTATACGAGATATATTATAATCCGGGAGAAAATTTATTTGTTTCAAATATAGAGAATAATATTGCCTGTCATGCGATAAAGCGATTAAACGGTGAATTTAAACTTTCAATAGTAAAAGCAGCTATCAATTTTGATAAATTATCAAAATTAACCTCAAATATTACAAATGTCTTTTTCCCAAAAGAGGGAACCTTTCACACATGTTAAGAAAATTGTACTTTCTGGTAAGAATTTGCGTGGTTCCAGTGATTTTAAAACTCATGCAAGTAAATTTGATATTAAGTCTATGAAAGCCAGTATTTTTCTTAATAATGTAGAACTAAAAGTTAACGTTTTTGAAAACGGCTGGATTTATTTTTCTAAGAATTACCCTCTCAATATTTGTCTTGGTCTTGCTATTTACCTTAAATAGCAAGGAATATTAAATTAAAACACCATATAATGACAAAAGTAAAGCTGGCCTTGAACCCAAAGCCAGCCTTATTATCTTTTGACCTCTGATTTTTATTATCAGATAACCTTACATCGGTGGCATTCCTCCGCCCGGATATCCTCCTCCAGGAGGCATCCCCATTCCTTTTTCTTTTTCGGGCTTCTCAGCAACAACAACCTCTGTTGTAAGGAGCAGTGCCGCTATAGATGCCGCATTCTGAAGCGCACTTCTTGTAACTTTAGCAGGATCTATGATCCCTGCATCTATCATATTCACATATACGCCATTTAAAGCATCCAGACCTTCGCCCTGAGGCAAGTTCTTTACTTTTTCTACCACAACCGAGCCTTCCATGCCGGCGTTGGCGGCAATCTGCTTCAGTGGTTCCTCTAAAGCTTTGGCCACAATAGCTGCACCGGTTTTTACATCTCCGTTAAACTTACTGAGATCAATCTTCGAAATCGTATTTACGAGCACCACGCCTCCGCCTGAAACTATTCCTTCTTCAACTGCAGCCTTGGTGGCGGAAAGGGCATCTTCTATCCTATGTTTTTTCTCCTTCAGCTCCACTTCGGTAGCTGCGCCGACTCTTATTACCGCTACGCCGCCTGACAGCTTTGCCAGTCTTTCCTGAAGTTTTTCTTTATCAAAATCTGAGTCACTCTGATCGATTTCGTTTTTGATTTGCTTTATTCTTCCCTTTATGGCTCCTATGGTGCCTTTTCCTTCTACTATGGTTGTATTTTCCTTATCTACCTTGACCTGTCTGGCCGAACCAAGCATGTCCAGGGTAACATTTTCCAGTTTTAATCCTATTTCTTCACTTATTACTTTTCCATCGGTTACTATGGCAATGTCTTCCATCATTGCTTTTCTTCTATCGCCAAATCCGGGAGCTTTTACTGCAACAGCGGTAAGTGTTCCTCTTAATTTATTAACAACAATAGTTGCCAGTGCTTCCCCTTCAACATCTTCTGCAATTATCAGAAGCGGCTTACCTGACTGCTGGATTTTTTCCAGAATGGGTACCAGGTCGCCTACTGCTGCTATTTTCTGATTTGCAATAAAAATATAAGGATCATTTAAAACTGCCTCCATTCTTTCGGCGTCGGTTACCATATAAGGAGAAAGATATCCCTTATCAAACTGCAGTCCTTCAACCAATTCTATCTCGATACCAAACTTATTTGATTCCTCAACAGTAATAACTCCATCCTTGCCTACCTTATCCATGGCATCGGCTATGGTATGGCCGATTGTGTCATCTGCTGCAGAAATAGCCGCAACCTCGGCTATCTTCTTCTTGTCCGTTGCAACATCCTGGCTCATCTGGCCAATTTGTTCCACTACTATTTTAACCGCTTTCTCTATTCCTTTTTTCAGCATTAGAGGATTAGCTCCTGCAGCCACATTTCTCAATCCTTCTTTTACCATTGCCTGTGCCAGCAGTGTTGCCGTGGTTGTTCCGTCTCCCGCAACATCATTTGTTTTGGTTGCAACTTCCTTTAAAAGCTGAACCCCCGCATTTTCAAAAGCATCCTCAACTTCAATTTCCCTGGCTATGGTCACGCCGTCATTGGTAATTGTAGGAGCGCCATACTTTTTATCCAGCACTACGTTCCTTCCTTTGGGCCCAAGTGTAACTTTAATTGCATTTGCAATTATATTAACGCCATTTTCCAGGGCTCTCCTTGAGGACTCGTCATATTTAAGCTCTTTAGCCATAATTTTAACCTCCTTTTAAAATAAACTTTTTACTTTACGATAGCCAGAACATCGCTTTCTTTTATAATAAGATGTTCTTCGCCGTCGATTTTTACTTCCGTTCCTGAATACTTGGAATAAAGAACTACATCGCCAACCTTTACTTCCATGGGAATCTTCTTCCCATTGTCATCTATTGCTCCTGCGCCAACTGCAATTACTTTTCCTTCCTGCGGCTTCTCTTTTGCAGAATCCGGAAGAACAATTCCGCTTTTGGTCTTTTCTTCACTGGGTTTTGGTTTTACTAACAATCTGTCACCAAGTGGCTTGTATCCCATTGCTTTTCCTCCTTTTAAAAAACATTGCACATTTATGCATAAACACATAATATAGTTAGCACTCTTATATATAGACTGCTAACACAGAGCAATAATAGTATAATGGAATTAAAAAATCAAGGATAAAAACAAGAAATTTATAATTTTTAAAAAATCAAGGATATACAACCGGCTTTTGAGCCAAGTACCATTAGATACCGCTTCTGGAATAAACATCTACATCCAGGTTATCAAACTTTTCATCCAGATATTTATAATAACCCAGACAGGCAACCATTGCTGCATTATCCATGCACAGATAAACAGGGGGGATAAAAATTTTAATGTTATTTTCTCTACCTTTTTTTTCAAACTCTTTTCTAAGCCTTCTGTTGGCAGCAACACCTCCGCTGATAAGGATTTTTTCTACTCCAAATTCCTTACCGGCTTTAATAGTTTTTTTGGTCAAAACCTCAACTATGGAATTTTGAAAACTGGCGGCAAGACTGGGGATATTTTCTTTTAACAAAAGCCTTTTATCCTTTTTTGTCCTGTAAATCAGAGATGTCTTTAGTCCACTGAAGCTAAAATTAAAATCTCCGCTATCTATCATTGGTTTTGGGAAATCTATAAAATAGGGATCCCCTTTCTCAGATATTCTATCTATTATAGGCCCTCCTGGATAGCCCAGACCCATATATCTTGCAATCTTATCATACGCTTCTCCTGCCGCATCATCTACGGTATGCCCTATTTCCTTTATGTTCCAGCTTTCATCAACAAAAAACAGGCTCGAATGCCCGCCGGAAACAATAAGGCCTATAAATCCCCCGCTGATATTCTGGTTTTCAAGAATATTGGAATAAATATGAGCCTCAAGATGATTTACAGCCACAAGCGGTATATTTTTAGAATAACTGATAGCTTTGGCTGCCCCTACTCCTACCAGCAGTGAACCGATAAGGCCGGGCCTGTTGGTAACACTAACAGCATTAATGCTGCCAAAATCAACGCCTGATTTTTCCATTGCTTCATTTATTACTATATCTATTACTTCTATATGCTTCCTTGATGCTATCTCAGGGACAACACCGCCATATTTCTTATGGATCTCATCCTGAGAGGAAACTACATTGGAAAGCACCGCAGTCCCGTTTTTTACAACTGCGGCACATGTATCATCACAAGAGGTCTCAATGCCAAGCATAAACACTTCTTTTTTATCTTTTCTCTTTCCGGTTTCCATTTTTTGTATATTAATTATCTTTCCGTTTCACATTTCCGGTACTGCCGGATATATTTTTATCCGTTTCCAAAAGGTATAAATTCTCTAACATAAACAGGAATAAGATTTACAGCTTTTACCATTCTTTTTGCATTGAAATAAGCACAGATATTTATATTCCTTGCCCTGGGAAAAATTGTTTTTTTATCAACCCTAAAAACACTATTCTGCCTGGTTATATCTGTTAATACCCTGCTATAAACCGGGTAACAGTTGCCACCGATTAATATTTTAAGATCTTTAAGTTCGCCACCGGCATCAGGCATCTTTAAAATCTCATTTTTGGTTAATCTGTTTATAAGGTCTTTAAGGCTATCATTGTGCGTTAAGAAATTTTTACCTGCTTTCTTTATAAAATAATGCCTGCCGGCAGCTTCGATGCCGGCCATAAATCCGTCTTTGGAACCGGATTCAGGGATCAGATCGTAGAAAGCAAAATAGACTTCTCCCCTCCTGACATCTAGACAGGGCATTACCATTACCGGTATATTCTTACTGAGGCAGCGTATAACAAACCCGCTGTTTCTTAAGCAAATTTCCAGGGCAAAAACATCCAGCGAATTTATACCAAAAGCAGGTTTTTTATCCAGCCAGGATAAAATCTTTACCACACTGATTCCTATCCTTGTGCCGGTAAAATCTCCTGGGCCTAAATTTACACCAAAAATATCCATATCTTTCAGGGTAAGATTCGCCTTTCGTAAAGCATGATCCATCAAGCCCATTATATTTACCATATGCTTTGCGCCGCTGCGGTCGGCTGTTTCCGATAATAGTGTCTCATCCCTGCTTACAGCAATGCTTAACCTTCCGGTGCTGCTTTCAATGCTTAAAATATTCATAACATTACTTACTTTTTTAAAATAACTTTTTGAACTTTGCCAGTTTTAGATCCCAATACCGGCTGGTACTTTTAAAAAGTATATTCCTTCTTGTGGCAACATTGCTCTTATCTATTAAATAACTTAAATCTATTTGAAGATAATCTTTTTCAATATAATCCTTTATCCTGTCCCCCCATTCCACACAGACAATCGAGGTGCCGTCATAAAAGTAGTCATCCAGCCCAATTCCGCTTATCCCTTCAGCGTCAACCAGTCTGTATAGATCAGCATGGATAAATTTTTTATGGTTATCAATTTTGTACTCATTTATTATGGTAAAACTTGGGCTTGAAAGATTTTCTTCCAGGCCTAACCCTTCGGCTATTCCAGAGATAAAAGTGGTTTTCCCCCCACCCAGTTCTCCTGTAAAAAGAACGGTATTATCTTTTGACAGGATTACGGAAAATTTTTTTCCGAGGTTTTTGGTAAAAGAGGCAGAATCTGAAACAATCTCAATTTGCATATTAAAAGAGCCCTAACTGTTTTTCTTCTTTCTGTTCGTCATCCAAAGTCCCGGATTCCAAGTAAAAAACGTCTTGTTCGGCGGCCGAAATTTTGAAATCCGAATCAATTAACCTTTTTATTTTCTGGAAATCCTTCCTTAAAACTTCCATCTTTGACGGCATGTAAAGAGCAGCTGCCGGATGATTTATGGGCATAATAATACGGCCTTCGATTTTAAATATCTTACCCCTTAGATTGCTTATGCCTTTACTTGTATTTAAAAGAAGCTGGGTAGAGAATTTCCCCAGGGTGCAGATTATTTTAGGGTCAATTATTTTTATCTGCTCCATCAGATAACCCTTGCAGGTATCAATTTCCTCTAACCTTGGATCCCTGTTACCCGGCGGCCTGCATTTCAACACATTGGCAATAAAAACCTCACTCCTGTCAAACCCGATTGAATAAAGCAGCTCATCAAGCAGCTTTCCTGCCTGACCGACAAAAGGCAATCCCTGAAGGTCTTCGTTTTTACCCGGAGCCTCTCCCACAAACATGACCGGTGCGTTTGCGCTGCCGCCTCCAAAAACAAATTTGTTTCTGCCTTTAAAAAGCTCACACTGACGGCAGTCCCTGATCTTAAAATAAAACTCTTTTAATTTTTCTCTCTTGTCACCATTCTCCATAAAATCCCTTCCCATTTGTATCTATTTATAACCTATAACCATAGATACTTCAATATTATCACGCTTTTCATTTACAAAAACAAAAAATTCTTATATTATCTTATTCTAGGAACAACTCTTAAAAATTATATAAAAAGGATTTAAACATGAAAATCAAGACAATCATTTTTGCCACTGTCGCAGCATTTGTTATTGCATCACTTATAGGATGTGCGCCGGGCCCTGTTGAAATTGAAAGCATCACCACTTGTAAAAATGTTGACAGTGACTATAAGCCGGTAGATCCTACCACGGCTTTTCCATCCGGAACCTCGATTATTTATGCGTCAATTAAAGTTAAAAACATAACCACAGAAGATAAACTGACCGTTAAATGGAATTATCTGGAAACCGGAGAGGAAATAAACACTACTGATTTTATTACAGATGAAGACGGTTCAGGATATATAGGCTTTAGCATAATTGTTGATGAAGGTTTTCCATCCGGAAGATACAACGCCATAGTTTTTTTGAACAATGAGCTGTTTGAAACCGTGGAATTCTCGGTGGAATAAAAGGATTATTCAATAGCAATTAATTAATAAATTTCTAAGATAGGCATGCCGGGTAATATTTACCCGATATGCCTATCTTTTTTATATCTTAATTTAAAAATAATAATAAAAAGGTCAATACCGGTTAGTGTACCTTATTAATAAATTTTATATCCAGTCTTTTATCCAGACAATCCGCTATTTTTTTTAATTTTTCTACAGTAGGATTATAATTTCCACTTTCAAGCCTGGAGACATTTGATTGTTTGTCACCGATTAATTCAGCAAATTCTTTTTGGGTCAGTTTTTTCTCTTTTCTTAAATTAATTAACTGATTAATAATTTCATACTCCGGTTCAAGAATTTTTAATTCTTCAAAGACTTCCGGGTCTCTATTTATTATTTTCTTAGCCTCTTTCCACTTCATCACTATTCTGCTCCTTATTTCTATCTAAATAATCAATCATTCGCTTTCTTGATATCTCTAATTCTCCCATAGCCCCTTATACTTATTACCCTTTATCTTTCGAGTATATGGGTATGGTAAATATATCCCATGAAGTTCTAATAAATCAATTTCCTTTTCAATTTTAGCTCTCTGTTTTGGTTGTAGAAATTGTATATAATTTAAAACAGAACACTTTTTATTTAATGTTTTATATAACTCTATCTTCCACTTCATTATATATATCATATATGATATAAAGTCAAGTATAGTTCATATGATACCATTAAAATCTCTGATTCTTTACTTTATTCTTCTTAATCTACCATTAGCCGTGGTATGGATGGTTATATTCTCAATAGAGATTATTTTTAAAAAGAAACATTTAATATCTGCTTCACAATATACTTCTATGTATTTGGGATTATCAATACTATCCGTTACATTATAATTCAGATAGTTAACAGTA
>Ga0315550_1000088_pt1 | contig 54842 bp, 35 predicted proteins | sample SalMarSW160190MG_2_FD_203100 | JGI IMG/M metagenome (GOLD analysis project Ga0315550, IMG submission 203100) | Salt marsh sediment microbial communities from the Plum Island Ecosystem LTER, Massachusetts, United States - Salt Marsh Sediment SW1601-90 ...
CGAACAGCAGGCGGATGTTGCCGGGCGACGCGCCGACCGCCTTGAGGATGCCGATCTCGCGCGTGCGCTCGTAGACCGACATAATCATCGTGTTGGCGATGCCGATGGCGGCCACGAACAGCGCCAGCCCGCCGATGGAGCCCAGCATCGTCTGCATGATGGACAGCGTCCGGTTCGCGATATCCAGCGTCGTCTTGAGCGACTCGACCCTGAATCCCCGTTCCTCCAGCAACGCGACGATCTGGGCGGCGTCATTCAGCGAGGCCGCCTTGACGGTGAGGGAGTCGTAGCCATTGCGCTCCAGAAGATCGGGATCGTTGTACCACCAGGCCTTTAGCGCCGCCGCGTCGGCCACGCCGATGTAAGCGCCGGGGTAATTGGTGCCCGTGTGCGTATCGACCACGCCCACCAGCCGCAGGGGAAACTCTTGCCGGTCGCTGCGCGGGGTGACGAGCACCAGCGCCACCTCCTGCCCGATCAGGGTCTCGAACGCATCGTACCCCAATTTCTCCAGCGTACTTGTGTTGACGATAATTTGTCCCTGGGCGTCGGCCGCAAGGTTCTCGCCAGCAACCATCTCCGGCGGCTTGGCAAAGGGATCGTTCGCGCTATCCCACCAGACCGGCTCGCTCACACGCACCTCTACCGTCTCGCTGCCGATCCTCAGGTAGACGCGCATGCCCCCGCCGCTCAAAAAGACGCGCGGGCGCACATACACCACGTCATCCCGCGCGCGCATCTCCTCGACTAGATCAGGGGTGATGATCACCAGCCGTTGGGGATCGGTGAACTGGTTGAACACGGTGCGCTCCTCGGTCACCGGACGCACTTCTATGGTCTCCAATCCGACGCTCGTGAACGCCTGCACGATTTCGCGCTGCACGCCGATGCCCAGCGAGACCATGGTGACGATGGTCAGGATGCCTACCGTCACGCCGACGGCGCTCAATCCCGTGTGTACCTTGTGCCGCCCCAGGTTCCCCAGGGCCGTCTGGGCCAAATCCCTCAACGTCATATCCGCTAAAGCCGTTCCATCCGTTGACTCATCCGTTTCATCCCCTAAATCCGTTGACTTGCCCGTCACGCAAGCGCACGACCCGGTCGGCAAAGGCGGCTACCTCCGGGTCGTGGGTGACCACGAGCAGCGTCAGGCCGTGCTCCTGGTTCAGCTCTTTCAATAGGCGCATGATCTCCACGCCGGTGGTCGTATCCAGGTTACCCGTCGGCTCGTCGGCCAGGAGCAGAGCCGGCTGGCCCACCAGGGCGCGGGCGATGGCCACCCGCTGTTGCTCGCCGCCGCTGAGCTGCGTGGGGCGGTGGGTCAGACGCTCCGCCAACCCCACCCGCTCCAAAAGCTCCCGCGCCCGCGCGCGCCGCTCCTTTTCCGGTATGCCGCTGAACATCAGCGGCAGGGCTACGTTCTCCTCGGCCGTCAGACGCGGTAGCAGGTTAAAACTCTGAAAGACAAAGCCCACATGCTGGCGGCGATGGTGCGTCAGCGCCTTTTCGTCGCTCGCGCTCAACTCCTTCCCGTCGATCCATATCTCGCCCGCAGTAGGCCGGTCCAGCCCGCCGATGAGGTTGAGCACGGTCGACTTGCCCGAGCCCGAGGGTCCCACCAGGGCCACAAACTCGCCACGGGCGATCTCTAAATCCACGCCCTGCAGCGCGTCCACAAACGCATCCCCCATCTTGTAGCGGCGGGCCAGCCCCACCGTGCGCACGACAACATCGTCCATCGATTCTCTCCAAAGCAGGATGCGACGCCTCGCGACCATGGGTCGCGCCGCGTCGCACCTATTATAGCGTTCTATCGGGTTACTGCAACGATTCGGCGACCTTGACGATCTCGTCCGCGCTGATGTGCCCGGCGATGGCGATACTCACCCCATCCTCAGTCCAGGATAGAAAGCTATTGCCTGTGTCGTCAGTGAACAGTGTGGCTGTCTGGCCGCGCACGTCAACCTCCGCCGCCTCGCTGCCGGGAGTCTGTTGCATCGGTTCTGGCAGGTTGCCCTGCACGATGGTGAATGACGTCGTCGCGTGGTCGTATCGCAGGACAAAGGCCTCGCCTACCTGGAGCACCTCGATCAGCGTCGTGCCATCCGGCTCGTAGGCAGGAACGAGCAGGTCGAACTCCGCCTGCGCCTCCGCCTCGTCCAGCGTGAGCGGAGTAGGCTGCATATCCGCGACATCGATCACCTCCACCCCCTCGGGGATCTCGAACTGGAACAGCGCGTCATCCAGGCCGGTGTTGAACTCGAACGAGCGCACGCGCACCCAGCCCTCCCCGAAGGAGCCGCCGTCAAAGTGGGCCTGCAGCGCGATCCAGCGCTCCTTCTCAACCCACAGCGTGGCCTTGCCATCGACAGGTATGGGCATGGGATACTCCCCGTCCTCCCTGGGCGTGAACTCGAGCTTGTACGTCGCCGCGCCGTTTAGCTCCTCCTCGCCCGCCAGCTCGACATCGAAATTATCCATCGCCCACTGGATGCCTTCCTCCATGAACTGGATCACCTGCTGGGGATCGACGGGCACCTCGTCCGACTCCAAGTCGCCCAGCGCCCCGGTGATGACCACGTTCTCGCCCGGATGATACAGCCAGGCCTGCTCGCCATCGGTCACGCTGACGACGCCCGCAATATCGACACCGTCGACTTCGGCCTCGCCGGCCTCGAGCACCTCGGCCCGCAACTTGGCAGGACGCTTCTCCCACAGCTCGACCACCACGTCCATATCCACATCCATATCCTCAGCCTGGACGCTGAACTCGACCACGGCGTGGGCGTCCTCGGTGCTGGCCTCGACTTCCTGCATCTTGGCCACGATCTCCTCGGCCGTAGGGCCGGTCTGACACCCGCTCAAGAGCAGAGACAGTGTTGCCATGACGCTCAAAACGACAATCCATTGCTTTTTCATCTGGCACCTCCATATGGTATACTGATGCGTGATTCGTAATGCGTGATTTTTCGCTCATCACGCATCACGTATCACGAATCACGCGCTCTAATCCTACATCCCAAGTATACCAACAAGTTGTTGCCAACACGTGATCCATCCATTACCGAATTATGAACAATTATTACATCGGAATCGTGAACCACACCCGGCTGCCCTGACCAGGGCCGCTCTCGACGCCCATCTGCCCGCCGTGCGCCTCTACGATGGCCCGGGCGATGGTCAGCCCCATGCCCGCGCCGCCCCCCTCTCCCCGGTAGTACGGCTCGAAGGCTCGTTCTCGCTCCTCCTCGCTCATCCCCCGGCCGGTGTCCTGCACGCTGACCTCAATCCCTGCGTCGTCCTGTTTCACAGCTAGCGTCACTTGGCCACCTCCCGGCGTGAAGCAGATGGCATTATCCAGCAGGTTGAGGACCACCCGCTGCAACCGGTCGGCGTCGGCAGAGACCTGCGGCAAGTCGACGGGAATCTCGGCGTTCAGGGCGATGTTGCGGTGGCTAGCTCGCCCCGCATTGAGGGCGACGGCGTCGCGGGCGATCTCGCCGATGTTCACAGGATGCCGATCTAGCTTCAAGCGACCGCTCCGCCAGCGGGAGAAATCGAGCAGTTGGTTGACCAGCCGAATCAACCGGTCGGTTTCGCGCTCGGCGATCTCCAGCGAGGGCCGCTCGTCTGGGCTAGATGAATCGATCAGGTTGACCAGTAGCCCCTTGATGGCCGTCAGCGGCGTGCGCAGGTCGTGTGAGATCTCGCCGATGAACTGGGTGCGGGCCGCTTCCAGGTGCTTGAGCCGCGCGGCCATGTGGTCGATGGACTGGGCCAAGCGCCCCATCTCGTCTGTCGGACGATCGTCCGCAGAATAATTGCCCAAGCGCACGTCCAGATCGCCGCTGGCGATGCGGTGAGTGGCCCGTTCCATCTGGCGGACTGGGCCGCTCAACCGGCGGGCCAGCAGCACGCTCACCAGTAGGGAGATCAGCGTGGCGATCAGGACGGCGACTAGCAGAATGGTGCGCAGCGTGGCCAGGAACTGCTCCCCCGGCAGCGTCGACTTGGACACCTCGACGACGCCAATTGTGTCCTCATCAACCACGATCTGGCGCGCCGCGTAGCGCCGGTGGGGCAGGTCGCGGCTTGATGGCGTGAACACAGTCGGGCTGCGATAGCGCAGCTCACGCAGCGCCACTCGGCTGGGCTCTGCGCCGATGTCCTGCGTGGCGGCCAGGAGCGCGCCGTTGCTGGCGGCGAAAAAGCGCACGGTGAGATCGACCTGGGGGGCAAACAGGCTGGCCACGGTGGGCGCCAGGCTGGAAAGCGTCCGCTCGTCCGCGGCCAGGCTGGACGCGTAGGCGGTGTAGAAATCGGCCTGGGCATCCAGCTCTGCCTCCAGCCGCCGATCGAGGTAGAAAGAGGTTGAAAAGTAGATGACAATACTGAGAACGATCAAGACCGGCAGCGTGGTCAGGAGATACGTCGTGGCTAACCGCTGTGCCAGACTGGGCTTAAACATCCTCGGCCATCCGGTAGCCCACGCCCCATTCGGTGAGGATCACGCGCGCGTCGGGATCGACGGCGGCCAGCGCCTTGCGCAGGCGACGGACGTGCACGTCCACCGTGCGCTCGTCGATGTAGGACTCGAGTCCCCACACGTGGGAAAGGAGCGCGTCGCGTGAGAATACCTGTCCTCGATTCTGAGCTAGAAAGTGCAGCAGGTCGTACTCCTTGGGGCGCAGGTCGAGCGATTGGCCCTGAAACCAGGCCTGACGGCGGGGATGATCGAAGCGCAGGCCTGCGTCGGGTTCATCCCCTTCTGGCACACGCGCCTGCAGTGCCTTCACCTCAGCCTGGCGGCGCAGCACGGCGCGGATGCGGGCGCTGAGTTCGCGCGGGTTAAAAGGCTTGGCCAGGTAATCGTCCGCGCCCAGCTCCAGCCCGACGATCTTGTCCACGTCCTCATCGCGGGCGGTGAGCATGACGACGGGCACCGTGCGGCCCGCGCCGCGCAACCGGCGCAGCACCTCGAAACCGTCGATACCCGGCAGCATCACGTCCAGCACCACCAGGTCGGGGGGATCGGCCTCGACGTGGGCCAGCGCTTCCTCGCCGCTGGCCGTCGCCCGCACCGCAAACCCCTCTTGCTCCAGCCGCCCGCGCACGACGGCGACGATAGCGGGTTCGTCATCCACGACTAGGATGTGGCCCACAACCTCAATCCTCGCTACTGCGACCGCTATTGCGCCCGCTCGGCCAACGTCATCTGCACAGTCTGCTCCCGCCCCTCGCGGATGATCGTCAAGCTGACCGTATCCCCTACCTGCGTCTGGGTCTCCATATAGACAGTCAGTTCCTCCAGCGTGGGAACCGGCTGGTCGTCGATGTGTGTGATGATGTCGCCTCCGATGGGAATGCGATATCTTCCCAGCACCACCACCTCGGTCGCGCCGCGCAGGCCGGCTTGGGCCGCCGGCGTACCCGAAGCGACCTCGATGACGAGCAACCCGGCGTCGACGGGCACGTCCATGTCAGCCTGCCGCAGCAGATTGGCCTCCTGCGTGCCAAACGGTGCAAAACTCGCCCCAACCAACCAGGGATGCGGGTACCGCCCGCGGGCGATCAACTCCGGCACCACGCGCGTGACGGCGTTCGAGGATACGGCAAAGCCGATGCCCGCGCTGGCCCCACTGGGACTGATGATCTGGGAATTGACGCCGACCACACGCCCGCGCAGGTCGAGCAACGGCCCGCCCGAGTTGCCCGGATTGACGGCTGCGTCGGTCTGGATGGCCTCGCCGATAAAGCCGCCGTCAGGGCTTTCGATGATCCGGCCCAGGGCGCTGATCACGCCGATGGTCAGCGTGCCCTCCTGCCCGAAAGGGTTGCCGATGGCGATGACGAACTGCCCCACCTTTAGCTGGTCAGAGTCGACCAATGGGAGGGGATCGGGCAGGCTGCCGGCCTCGATCTTGAGAACCGCCAGGTCAGTCGACGGATCTGTGCCGACGATCTCGGCCTCGTACATCTCGCCGTTGCTCAACGCCACCGAGACCGACTCGGCCCCCTGTACGACGTGATAGTTGGTGACGATGTGTCCCTCGGCGTCATAGACGAAGCCGGAACCGGTTCCCTCCTGAGGGATGGCGCGCATGAAAAAGTCATAGGCGATGGTGACGACAGAGATGTTGACCACCGCCGGCGCTCGCTGCGCGTAGACAGCCTCCACCTGGGCTTCCAGCTCGTTCGCGGGAGCCTCTGCCGGCGCAGGCGTCACCGGGATGGACGTCGGTGCAGGGGTAACGGTGACGCCGGGTAACGCCGTAGTTGAAGCGGCCACACAGCCCAGCGCGGCTGCCGTCAATGTGAAAACAGCAAGCGCGGATAAACGCGATTCCTTAAGCATCTCGAACTTTACTCACTCCAGACCAGAAAGGTTCCCATAATGCGGGCACACCGTATCATCCGATCCGACCTCCTTGAGCCAGACGGCCCCGGGAACAAGCAGAATCTCTCGCCTCATTATGACCATATTTTACAGCGTGTCAAGCACTCGAGTGTATCCAACTCCCTCATCAAACCCTGTCCCCTACACAGAATCTTGACTATACTGGAGCTGATGAAGTTAGGCCCAACTATCTACACCTATGGCAAAGCCACCATCGCCACATTCTTGGCGGTGTACCTGTTCTTCATCCCGGCCGGGATCGTGATCCACGACCTGTGCGATCCCGGGCTGCGCGACGGGCAAATGCCCCGGTTTGCCTTTCGCTGGCACCGCGCCCTTTCGCGCAAGTACGAACCTTGGGCTCGCGAGCGAATCGCCTCCGGCAGTGCCAAAGAGTTGAGCACGCACGACATCTCCGGGACCGAGTGGCCCATGTTCAGCTCTGTCTTTTACCTGTGGGCGACAGAGGCGCTGCAAGAGGCATGGGAAGAGGATCCGTCCCTTGCCCGCGTCATGCCGAAGGAATCGGCGCGAGGAGCCATCAAAGCCGCCGTGGCCCTGGTGGCCGACCCGAACAACGCCACCTGGGTCAGACGGCACTGGGGCGACGACTATCTCCACCGCGAGAACCTCTTTTACCGCATGCTCCTCATCAGTGGGTTGACCAGTTACCAAAAGCTGCTCGGCGACGACGCATACGAACCCCTCTTGCGCGACCAGGTCGAATCCCTGGCCCGGGAGATCGACGCCTCCCCCTACGGGCTGCTGGACGACTATCCGGGCCAGTGTTATCCCCCCGACATCCTTCCGGCCCTCGCCGCCATCCGGCGCGCCGATAAAGTGCTGGGCACCGACCACTCCGAGTTTGTGGAGCGGGCCATACGCGCTTTCGAAGACTCCCGGCTAGATGAACATACCGGGCTGCCCGATTGGCGGGCCAATCCGAGGACCGGCCAGGGCATCGGCGGTGCCCGAGGGGTAGGCATGTCCTTCATGCTCACCTGGGCGCCGGAGCTGTGGCCAGAGACGTCCCGGGAGTGGTACACACGTTACGAAACACACTTCTGGCAGCGAGGGAGCGGGCTGGCCGGTTTTTGCGAGTTTCCAGAAGGAGAGCCCAGGCCCGAGTGGTTCACGATCGACGTGGACGCCGGCCCGGTGATCGCCGGGTACGGCACGGCAGCGAGCGCCTTTGGCATCGGTGCCGCGCGGGCCAACGGCCGGTTCGATCATGCGTACCCGCTCAACGCAGAGGCGATCGCCGTATCCTGGCCTCTGCCCAACGGGACGCTCCTAGGACCGCGCCTGCTCTCGGACCTGTCGGAGGCGCCCTACGTCGGAGAGACGGTTCTGCTGTTCAATCTGCCCCGGTACCCGGTGGTCGAGTCCGGCGTGGGAGCGAGAGGTCGGCTTCCCGCTATCGTCTACCCGGTCATCCTGATTTATACGAGTGCTGGCGTCCTCTGCATCCGGACGGCGGTGAGGTCGGTGAAACAGGTGAGGAAGTAAAATCAGCAGCCTCAGAACGGCTCACCGCAATGCGGGCACACCGTATCCTCCGGCCCAACCTCGCCGCCGCACTCGGAGCAGTATAGCACCAGTTCCGCACCACAAGCGGCGCAGATGGTGTCGTCCGCGCCGATGGCAGCGCCGCAACCGGGACACAGGGGCTGCCCGCAAGCGGGACATTCCGCCGCGCCGGGGGTGATTTCGGCGTGGCACTTGGGGCAGGTGGGGCCCTTGATCTCCTCGCCGCAGCGCGGGCAAACGGTCTCCTCGGGGCGCAGCACCAGGTCGCACCTTGGGCAGACGCGCGTGCCGCATTCGGGACAGGCGACCATGGCTGGAACAAAGCTGTTGCCGCAGCCAGGGCAGACCACCCAGCGCACGCGGACGTCGCCGACGTATTTGGAGAGGCTGCGCGCCACCGCGCGCACCTGGTGGGTCAGAGGCCGGCCGCAATACGGGCAGCTTTCGGGCGCGTCAAAGACCCGCTCGCCGCAGCCCCCGCAGCGACGGGCAAAGACGACGTCGCAGTCGGGGCATACCTCTGCCCCGGCGGCGAGTTCCATCCCGCAATTGGGACATGTGAAAAAGAGCGCCAGGTCGCAGTTGGGGCAGCGGGCGTCATCCTCACTCACCGCCGCGCCGCAGCGGGGACACAGGGGATGTCCGCAGGTGGCGCATGCGGGGTCGCCGATGTAGATGCGCGTGCCGCACTCCGGGCAGACCGGGCCGTCGTATGGCGCCGGTTCAGCTTCGGCCTCGGTCTCGGCTTTGGCAGTGTCTGCCGCCTCGTCTGCCTCCGTCACTCCGTGCCTGGGGCTGCTGTCGAAGACGAAACCACAATGGGGGCACGTTCGATCCGTCGGCGCGACCTCACCATCGCAGCGGGGACAGGTCAGCGTCCAGGTCTCGCCGCACACGCTGCAAGCGACAGCGTATGGATTGGCCAGCGCGCCGCAGGCGGGACACAGGTCGGCCCCACAGTGGGGACAAAAGTCTGCCTCGGGTTCGACGTCGCCGCCACAGCGGGCACAGGTGGTCACGCAAATCTCCTGTCGCGCGGATGTGTGGGGAAAAAGCCCGGACCAAGCGGCCAGGGCTCGTAAGGGGAAATCACGCCTGCTTCTGCTCTGGCTCGCTTTCCTCGTCTATCTCTTCGTCCTCCCAGCCGATGATCCAGACGCACAGGCCCGCCAGGCCAATTGTAGTCACGATCAGAGCAACCCACTGGCCTGCCGAGAATCCCACCTGCCGGGCCGAAACGACGAGGATAACGACAAAACCGACAGCCAGTACAAACCAGGCCGTCAGGCGTGGATGTTGGGTGACGAATTGCTTCAGAGAAGCCATAAGACCTCCAGTAAGGTTAACGGCTGGGTTGCGATCACAGCGGCCGCAGCACGCGCCGATTGCGCAACTGCTTCACTAGCACCGGATCTTGGTCGTCCAACTTGGCCTCGCGCGCAGCCTCTCGCCACGCTTTCGGCAGGCTGGCGACGGTCTGGGGCTGGTATCCAAGCTCGCTGAAGAACTCGATCTGGCGCGGAGAAAGCGCCGCGTGCGGCGGCAGCAACAGCGCAGCCTCACACTGCAACGTAGCCGCAGCCTGTTCCATCTCGGAGAACAGAGGGGGCGCTGCTGTGGCGTATTCAGCGGCAGGCCAAATCAAAAGATTGATCACCCGGACGACGAGATTCTCGGCCTGCCATCCCAGGATCCCGATCAGGTTATCACCTCGCTCGGCCAGCAGAAATCCCTCGTCTCCAAAGCTCTCGATGATGGTGATGTCGTCGACGCTCGTCTTGCCCAAGACACGATTGATGAATGCGGCGATCGCGCTCGCGTCGCTCGGTTTAGCCCTGTGTATTGTAACTCCTTGTTCTTGCGCCATGTCTCATCCTCCTCGTGCTTGTGGGTCTGGAGAGTCACACATCAACACACTCAATTATACTCCGAATATCCCTTTCCCGGTAGTCTGGGCGCGTTTCAAGAAATCAACAAACGCTTCCACGACTCGTTCACCTGCTCTCGCGTCTGCGCCAGCGTGCCGGAGGTGTCGATGACCACGTCGGCGCGGGCGATTTTCTCCTCCTGGGGAGGTTGGGCCTGCACGCGCTGCTGTGCCTCGGTCCGGCTTAGACCCCGCGCGCTCATGATACGGTCGACCTGCTGCTCGGGCCGGCAGGTGGTGACCCACACGCTGTCGCAGCCGTCGGCCATGCCGGCCTCGATCAGCTTGATCGCCTCGATGACCACCACGTCGGCCGAGCTTGTAGCCACCCGACGATCGATGACCGCGATGGTGGCGGGATGGACGATGGCCTCCAAGCGCGCCAGCGCCGCCGGGTCGGCAAAGACAATGTCCCCCAGCCGCTGGCGGTCGATCTCGCCATCGGCGGCCAGCACCCGCGGTCCAAAGGCCTCGACGATGACCGCGTGGACGGGCGACCCGGCCCGCATCACCTCGCGCGTCACCTGGTCGGCGTCGATGGCCTCAGCGCCCAGATCGGCCAACATGTGTGCGACGGTGGACTTGCCCGTGGCGATGTTGCCCGTGAGGCCGATGAGTGTGGCCGTCATCCGACCGCGTCCTCCCAGGCCGCAAGCAGCTCGTTCAACTGTGCCTCGACCTGGTTGTACTCGGTGCCCAGTTGGCTCACCCGCTCGACCTGCTGTCGCTCGCTGGCGGCCGCCAATTGCGATTCTAGCTGCACCTTGCGCGCCTCCAACTGATGGATCGTGTCCTCAAGCTCAGCCTGACGCCGGACGCGGCGCGCCTCTGCGCGCTGGGCGGCCTTTTGCATCTCCCGCTCGCGCTCCCGCACCGTCCGCTCTGGCGACATCGCTTGTTGGGATCGCTGCTCTTGCCGGCGCTGCTCCTGCCACGCTTGGTGTGCCTCGTACCCCTCCTTGAACGCCCACAGCTGCGCCTCCTCGATCGCCCAGACGTGGGTGACCAGCCGGCGGATCAAATACCGGTCGTGGGTCACGATCAGCAGCGTGCCGTCGAACTCGGCCAGCGCCTCCTGCAGCACCTCCTGCGAGGGGATGTCGAGGTGGTTGGTCGGCTCGTCGAGGATCAGGACGTTGGCGCCTTGCAGCGTCAGGACGGCCAGCGCCACGCGCGCCTGCTCGCCGCCGGAGAGGGCGCCGACCTGCTTGAAGACGTCGTCGCCGGAGAAGCGATAGCGGCCCAGCAAGTTGCGCGCCTCGCCCACCGTCATCTCTTGGGCATCCAGGATGGTCTCGAGCACCGTCTTTTCCGGGTCCAGGTCCGCATGTCCCTGGGCAAAGTAACCTACCTGCACGCTGGCCCCGACGCGCACGCGCCCGGCCAGCGGACTGATCTCGCCCAAAAGGGTGCGCAGGAGCGTGGTCTTGCCGGAGCCGTTGGGCCCCAGGAGCGCCACGCACTGCCCCCGCCGCAGCTCGAACTCGTCGATGGTGAAGAGAGGGGCCGCCGGGTCGTAACCCACGGCCAAGTCGTAAAAGCCCAGCACCAGGTCGCCGCTGCGCTGCGTCTCGCCCAGGTCGAGGCTCAGCGGGCGGTACGCGCGCAGCTGCTCGATGCGCTTCACTCGCTCCAGGCGCTTCTGCCGTCCCTGGGCATGGCGCGTGCGCTGCCCGGCCATGTTGCGGCGGATGAACTCCTCGGTGTGTTCGATGAACTGCTGCTGCCGCTCGTACTGGGCCTGCTGTAGCGCTTGCCGCTCGGCCTTTTGGATGGCATAGGCGCTGTAGTTGCCCCGGTAATGGGTCAGCCCGCCCCATGCCAGATCCCACACCCGGTCGACGACGGCGTCGAGAAAGGCCCGGTCGTGGGCCACGACGACCAGCGCGCCTTGCCAGGCGTTGAGATACCCCTCAAGCCATTCGATCCCTGCCAGGTCGAGGTGGTTGGTCGGCTCGTCCAGCAACAGCAGGTCGGGTTCTGCCAGCAGAAGCTGGGCCAAGAGCGCACGCGTTTTTTGCCCCCCGCTGAGCTGCGTTGTGGGGCGTTGGAGATCGTCTTCGGCAAAGCCCAGGCCGGTGAGCACCTGCTCGATGCGCTGCTCGTAGGTGTAGCCGCCGGCCAGTTCAAACGCCTCTTGCGCCCGGCCGTATCGCTCCAGCGCCTGTTCCTGATTGGCAGGGTTAGCCATGGCTGCCTCCAGGCGGCGCAGCTCGGCGGCCTGTGCCCGCAAATCGGCAAAGACCTCCAGCATCATCTCCCACAGCGTCCCCATGCCTTGAAAATCGGCCTGCTGAGGCAGATAGGCGATACTCAGCCCCTTGGCGCGGTGCACCTCACCGGCAGTGGATGGTTCCAATCCGGCCAATATGTGCAACAACGTCGTCTTGCCGGAGCCGTTAGGCCCCACCAAGGCGATCTTGGCCCCTTGGGGAATCTCCAAGGACACACCTTCAAAGACATCCTGGGGACCGTAGGATTTGGCCAGGTTGCTGGCAGTCAGAATAGACATTTTTCGATTCAAGTGCGATTCAAAAGTCGCGGCTGCCCATTATACCATGAGCCTTAAGCGTGCCAACTTCTTGCCTCCGAGTTCGTTTTATAGTACACTCTAACTATCAGTCAACCGTCGACGGCTGGCCGTTCGTCAGCCGCTACCAGCAGAAGGGAAAGGGGGAGGCGTTCCCCAAGGGAGGATCGCGATGCCTACGAAATTGGGAGCCCACGTCCTGCGCAGCGCAGCCCTGTTGGGCGAATTTATCCAAGCCGGGCCTGCCGTCGTCAAGTTTGTGGGCGACTGGGGTACGGCCGCCAACGTCCCGCCAGGTGTCCTGGTCATTGGAGCCAAAGCGGGGAACTATGACGCTCAGCTTCAGAGAACGACCGGCAAGACGCCGCGCGAGGCGGCCGAGCAGTTCGTCGGAGACATGCGGCCGACGTACGAGGCCAATTCCGCCATCACCTACTGGGAGGGACACAACGAGCCCGTGTGGAACTCTGACGAGGACATGGGCTGGTACGCTCAGTTCGAGATAGAGCGCATGAAGATCATGGCCGACATGGGGATCAAGTGCGTGATCGGCAACTATGCCTCGGGCTCGCCGCCCCTGAACCTGTGGCCCGCTTTCGTGCCGGCGCTCGAGGTCGCCAGGGATTACGAGGCCCTCCTGGGCGTCCACGAGTACAGTTGCCCGTGGATGTGGTGGATGACGGGCTCGTACCAGATGGACCCCGACGAGGATCAGGGGGACGAGGGCTGGACGACGCTGCGCTACCGCAAGGTCTACCGCCGGTACCTGATTCCCGCCGGGGTGGGAGACGTGCCCTTGGTCATCACCGAGACCGGCATTGACCCGCTGGTGAACCCCAAGCCGCCGGGAGCCAAGAGCGGCACGTGGTCGCAGATGGGTGACTATTGGCGGGAGCACGACAACGAGCCGGACAAGGCCGACTACTACTTCCGGCAGTTGGTCTGGTACGATGAGGAGCTGCAGAAGGACGATTACGTCATCGGCGCGACCATCTTTACCTTCGGCAACTGGGGTGGGACGTGGAAGCATTTCGACATCGCCGGCACACCGGTGGCCGAAAAACTGATCGCGTACACGCAGAATGACCCGGCCAAGCCATTTCAATATCCCGCCCAAGGGATGCTGCCGACCGGACCGACCGGACCGACCCAGCCTACGGAAGAACGCGGCAAACCCCGCGCCCAGTACGAGCGCACGTACGTGCTTCTGCCCCCGGACGCAGACGCCGACTGGGCCCAGGCGGTGGTGGAAGGCGCGTGGGATACGATGCGCTTTACCGTCGGCGGCAGCGCCGACGACGCCGGCATTGGCGACCTGGACGCGCGGCGCGTGATCGCCGTCAACCCCGGCAAGTGGCCCGGCCCGCAGACGCTGGAAGAATTTTTCGCCAAGCACTATCCCGGCGTCGAATACATCCCCGTCACGGTCTCGACACCCGATGAGCTAACCCGGAAACTGAAGAATATGTAGCGCACTATCGAACGACAAGGCCCCCGCGACCGCGGGGGCCTGTTTTTTTGGCCGACCAGTGCAGTCAACCCTCCGCTAGGGAAGGCGCAGTTCCTGCCCCACGTGGATCAAGTTGGGATCCTTGATCTGATCCTTGTTGAGCTCAAAGATCTCTGGCCAGCGAGCAGCGTCGCCGAGCTTTTCCTTGGCGATCTTGCTCAAGCTGTCGCCCGGCTGCACGACGTACGTTTCCTCTTTTTTCTCGGCCGCTTTCTTTGCCGCTACCTTTTCCGCAGCTTTAGCCATAGCAGCCCGGGCCTGCTCCGGGATGGTTGGATTCCCGCGACTGGTCTCCCGATCTTTTTTGGCCTCTTCCTTCTTGCCCTTTTCCTTGGCGGCTTTGATAGAAGCCTGAACGTCAGGCGGTAGATGGGAAATATCGTCTTTTGCCATTTTATTTCCTCCTCAAGCTTAATCTGCCGACGAGCTCGCGCTCATCGGATATCCAATTGATCAAGGTAACTGGCAGACGTACGGCTTGCCCTCGCCCAGCACCTCGTGGACGATGGGCATCCACTCGCTGATGACGATGGACTGGGGGCACTTTTCCTCACACTCGCGACACTGGATGCACTGGCTGGCCCGCCTCTCTTCGGGTATCCAGTTGTTGTACCCGTCGCGTGCGGAATCCGGCTTGTCGTACATGATGCCCTCGTTGTAGACCTCAAAGTTGCGCGGAATGTTCACGCCATTTGGACACGGCATGCAATACTCGCACTTGGTGCAGGGGATGGGACACAGTTTCTGGTACTTTTCCCGCACTTGATCGAAAAGGGCCAGTTCTTCCGCGCTCAGCGAGCCGACGCCCGACACCTCAGCGCTGGCGACGTTCTCCTCCACATGCTCCATCGCGCTCATGCCGCTGAGCACGACCGAAACCTCTGGCTGGTTCCACAGCCACTGCAACGCCCAATCGGCGGGCGTGCGCTGTTTCGCCGCGCCGTCCCAGATCTGCTGGATCGGATCGGGCGGATCGATCAGCCTGCCGCCCAGCAGCGGCTCCATGATCACCACGGCCAAGCCCTTGGATGCCGCGTACTTGAGGCCCTTGGTGCCGGCCTGGTTCTCGATATCCATGTAGTTGTGCTGGATCTGGCAGAACGTCCACCCGTCATATCCATCGACGATCTCCTGAAAGGCCTCATAGTCGTCGTGGAAGGAGAAACCCAAGTGCCCGATGCGGCCATCGGCAATCGCTCCCTCAGCCCACTCCCGCACGCCGAGGTCGCGCATCTTGAGCCAGCGGTCCTTGTTCAGCGCGTGGAGCAGGTAAAAGTCGATGTGCTCGGTCTGTAGCTTTTCCAACTGCTCGTTGAGCAGCTTGTCAAAGTCCTCCTGTGCTTCGACCTTCCAACACGGCAGTTTCGTCGCCAGCCTGACCTTTTCTCGATACCCGCCCTTGAGCGCGCGGCCGACAAATCGCTCGCTGTTCTCCTTGTGATACGGATACGCCGTGTCGACATAGTTCACACCATGGTCGATAGCATAGTGCAGCATCTCGGTCGCCTGCGGCTCGTCTATGTTCGCGCTCTCCCCACCAACCGTGGGCAGGCGCATGCATCCAAAGCCAAGCGCCGAAACTTTCCAATCCAGTTTTCCAAACTTACGATACTCCATCTTGACTCTCCTTGATCGAAATTCTGCTAAACGATTCACTCCAGGTCGGTCAGCCCGGCTACAATCTCCTCGATCGCGTCCAAATCCTCCTGGTCGATGCGCCATCCGGCGCCGCCGGCGTTCTCCCGTACCTGAGAGGGCCGCTTTGCCCCTGCCAGCGCCGTGGTCACGCCCGGCTGGCACAGGTTCCAGTTGATGGCCAACTGCGCCAACGTCTTGTCGTACTTTTGCGCGATGGGCATGAGCTTTTCCACGGCGTCCAACCTCTTACGAAACGCCTCGCCCTGAAAGTTCGCGTTCCTCGAACGCTGATCGTCATCCAGGAACGTGGTGTCGGCGTCGAACTTGCCGGTGAGCAAACCCTTGGAAAGCGGGGCGTAGGCCATCACGCCGATCTCGTGCTCGCGGCAGAAGGGAAGAATTGGTGTGATCTCCCGCCTGCGCAGCATGTTCAGGGGATACTGGGCCACGTGCAGCTTGATGCAGCTCTGCGCCTCCTCGATCTGCTCACGGTTGTAACGGGAGACCCCCACGGCGCGCACGACGCCGTCCTGCAGCAGCTTTTCCAGCGCCCGCATGGTTTCTGGGATCGGCGTATCGGGGTCAGGGCGGTGGATGATGTAAGCATCGATATAGTCGGTCCGCAGCCGCTTGAGGCTCTCCTGGACCGCCTGCAGGATGGTATCGTAACTGCAATCGACCCATCGCTCGCCCTGCTCGTTCCAGTGGTTGGCCACCTTTGTGGCGATGACCACCTCGTGGCGGCGTCCCTCCACGACCCTCCCGACGATCTCCTCCGCGTGACCCCGGCCATAGATGTCGGCGGTGTCGATGAACGTCATGCCGACGTCGATGGCCGCCCGGATGGCCGCGATGGATTCGTCGTCGTCCACCGGTCCCCAGTCCAGCCCGCCGATGGCCCAGGTGCCGATGGACACCGCCGAGACCATCACCCCGGGGGTTCCCAAGGGGTTATATTCCATGTCCGTCATCTTTCGACCTCCAGCGCTCACTGCGGCGTGGGGCACGCGTCGTAGGGCTTACCCTCGCCCAGCACCTCGTGGACGACGGACATCCACTCGCTGATGGGGATTGACTGCGGGCACTTGTCCTCACACTCGCGGCACTGGATGCATTGATCGGCCCCGGCGTTCATGTCCTGCGAGAGCCAGCGGTAGATGCCGCGCGCGTGATCCAGCTTGTCATAGATCAGGCCGCCGTTGTAGATCTTGAAATTGCGCGGGATGTTGACGCCGTTGGGGCAGGGCATGCAGTATTCGCACTGGGTGCAGGGAATGGGGCAGAGCTCCTCGAACTTGGCGCGCACCCGCTTGACCAGCGCCAACTCCTCGGCGGTCAGCGTGCCCACGCCGGATACATCGGCGCTGGCGACGTTCTCCTCCACCTGCTGCATCGTGCTCATGCCGCTGAGCACAACGGACACCTCGGGCTGGTTCCACAGCCACTGCAAGGCCCAGTCGGCCGCCGAGCGCTTTTTCGCCGCCGAGTCCCACATCGCCTGGATCTGCGGCGGCGAGTCCACCAGCGCCCCTCCAAGCAGCGGTTCCATGACGACCACCGCCAGTCCTTTCGAGGCCGCGTATTGCAGCCCCTTGACGCCCGCCTGGTAGTCGACGTCCCTGTAGTTGTACTGGATCTGGCAGAACGTCCAGTCGTACCCGTCCACGATCTCTTTGAAAACATCGTACACGTCGTGGAAGGAAAAACCCAGGTACCGGATGCGTCCATCAGCGATGGCCCCTTCGGCCCATGCGAACACATCCAGGTCGCGCATCTTGGGCCACCTGTTCCCGTTGAGCCCGTGCAAGAGGTAAAAGTCGATGTGACCGGTCTGCAGCTTTTCGAGCTGCTCGTTCAAGATCGGGTCGAAATCCTCGGCGGTCTCGACCTTCCAGCAGGGCATCTTGGTTGCCACCTTGACCTTTTCGCGGTACCCACCCTTGAGCGCGCGGCCGAGCACGCGCTCGCTGTTGCCGCCGTGGTACGGGTAGGCGGTGTCGCAATAATTCACGCCGTTGTCGATGGCGTAGCGGATCATGCGGGTCGCCTCGGCCTCGTCGAGGTTGGCGCTGTCGTCCTCGATCGTGGGCAGGCGCATACAGCCAAAGCCAAGCGCCGAGACCTTCCAATCGAGTTTTCCAAACTTACGACATTGCATTTTCCTGCTCCTTGAATTCAGTATCCCAACTTCTTGTCCACCACGTTGCGTAGCGGCTCGCCGGCCTTGTAGCGCCGCAGGTTGTCCAAAAAGATCGCTATGGCGCGCTCGTCGTAGCGTGGCGTGAAGCCGGCATAGTGCGCCGTGACAATCACGTTTTCCATGCGCCAAAGCGGCGAGTCCTCCGGCAGTGGTTCCTCTTCGAATACGTCCAACCCCGCACCGGCGATCCGTCCCTCCTCCAGCGCCCTGATCAGGGCGCGCTCTTTGACGATGCCTCCACGGCCGATGTTGACCAGGTAAGCCGTCGGCTTCATCGCCCGCAGTTCCCGCTCCCCGATCATCCCGCGCGTCTCGTCTGTCAGCGGGGCCGTGATCACGACAAAGTCCGCCTCAGGCAGCACGTCGAGCAGCCGGTCGGGGCCGACCATCGTCTCCACCCCCGCCGCACCGCGCCCGGGATTGCGCCGCACGCCCAACACGCGCATGCCGAACGCCACCGCAATCTGCGCCGTCCGCTCACCGATGGCGCCCACGCCGATCAGCGCCATGGTCTTGTCCGCTAGCTCAAAGACGTTTCTTTTTTGCTCGTCGAGCATCCACTCGCCCCGCGTTTGGTAACGCACGGATTGACCGATCTTCCGGGCAAAGGCCAGCAATAGAGCAAAGATGTGCTCGGTGATGGGAATGGCGTGGATGCCGGAGGCATTGGTCAACACGAAATTCATCTCGGCGGCCTCAGGGTAGCGCAGAAGCCAATCGGCGCCGGCGGCCCACTGCTGATACCAGCGCAGGTTGCGCGCCCGCAGCAGCAGGTCGCGCGGGAACTGGCAGGCCGCGATCTCGATATCGTCCAGCGCCGCTTCCATCTCCTCCCGATCTTCTGTCACCAGCAGTCGCATATCGGGCGCGATCTCCTGAATTCGAGTTCGGTACGACTCGGAGAAACGCTCGGGTTCAAATCCGACTAGCATCGTCCTCATTTCTCTCCTTGATCAATTGCCTCGCCGACGCTGGCAGCTTGGGCCTGCTCTTGCGAGTAGCGGACATGTTGGCACATCGCGCGGCGCGCCTTCTCCGAATCATGCGCTTTGACATGACGCAGAATGTCTCGATGATAGGCCAGGCTATCCTCGGCCGCGCTGGGGGCCTGGTAGGCCAACAACGCCGCCTCCGACCAAAAACTGCTGATGGCGTTCAGCAGCACGCTGAACAGATCGTTGTGGGTCGCGGCGGCCAGGGCCGAGTGAAAGGCCAGATCGTGTGTGATGAACTCTTCCGGATCGTCGATGTGGGTTGCCATCCCTTCGATGGCTTCCTCCAGCGCCGTGCGATCCTGGTCCGTCGCTCGTTCGGCCGCCAAACCGGCAACCTCGATCTCGATCATATGGCGAACCTCGTAGACGTTATCTAAAAGGTCTGGGTATTGGCGTAGCTTGAGGAGCAATTGGAGGGGGACGGCGGCATCGCTGGGGCTGATTGCGCGGACAAAAGTACCACAGCCGGGTTTGACCTCAACGAGTCCGCGCACACTGAGCAAACGGATGGCCTCGCGCACCACCGTGCGGCTGATACCCAGTTGCTCTGCCAGATTGCGCTCGCTGGGGAGCCTGTCGCCAGGGTAGAGGGACTCGCCGACGATCAACGCCTCAATCTGATCGGCCACCTGTTTATAGAGCTTGTCGTGACAAAGATCAAGATCAAGCTTGTTGCCCACAATGACAATCCCCCTCTGTGTTAGCGTGTGGTCAGACCACCTGTCCACAGGGCCATTGTAACACAATCAGGGGGATGGGTCAACTCAAGTCCAGATCACTTGCGAAAAAACTCGTTTGTTACGATTCTGGCACGCCGAGCAGGGTGAAGCTGAAAACGCTTCCCTCGCCCTCCTCACTCTCGACGACCACCTCTCCGCCCAGCTTTTCCACGATACGCCGCACGATGGACAGCCCCAATCCGTGCCCCTTGGTTTGCGCCTGATCGAGCCGGGTAAACGGCCTGAACAGGCGCTCCTGCTCCTCCGGCGAGAGGCCGGGACCGTTGTCGCGCACCCAGAAGCGCACCTTGCCCCCCCCTTCCTCCCCCCCACTGGAGGGGACTGAGGGAGGGAGTTCTTCCGCGCCCATCTCCACTCTCGGGGGCCGACCGCCGTACTTGATGGCATTATCCAGGTAGTTGACCCAAACTTCCTCGACCCACGGGCCATAGCCCAGCGCTGAGGGCCAAGTCTCGGGCAAGACGATCTCAGCCTGATATTTCTCTATCATATCGACCAGGCGCTGCAGAGATTCGCGCGCGGCAGCCTCCATATTTAGAGGCTCCATTTCCACCTCTGCCTGGCGCACGCTGGCCAGCAGCAGCAACTCGTCAATGATCCTGCCCATCCTGCGCCCGTTCCGCGCGATGGCCTGAACGTACTTTTCGATATCCTCGGGCGGCAAGTCGGCGTGGTCCGTTGCCAGTATATCGGCATAACCGATGAGCATGCCCAGCGGGTTCTTTAGGTCGTGCGCGGCGGTGTGGGCAAAGGCATCCAGTTCCTCGTTGCGCGCTTCCAACTTTGCAGTGTACTGCCGCAACGCCTCCTCCGCTCGCTTGCGCTCGGTGATATCCTGCTTGATGGCGATGAAGTGGGAGATTTCCCCATCCTCGCCTCGCACTGGCGTGATCGTCATCTCCTCCGTGTACAGAGAGCCGTCCTTGCGTCGGTTGATGAGCTCCCCATGCCACACCTGCCCGGCGCAGATCGTGCGCCACATGTCCCTGTAGAACTCATCCCCGTGCTGACCTGATTTGAGCAAGCGGGTATTCTGGCCAATAACTTCCTCCACGGTATAGCCGGTCAGTTGCGTAAAGGCCAGGTTGGCCCACAGAATAGTCCCCTCGTTGTCGGTGATGACAATGCCGTTGCCAGCCGCCTTCAGCGCAGCGTCTTGCAGATAAAGTCTCTCCTCCGCTTGCTTGCGTTCGGTGATATCTTGGACGATACCCAGCATGCGGATCGCCCGTCCTTCTTCATCCCGGATGACGTTCCCCGTCTCTGCGACCCAGCGAACGGTCCCGTCCGGCCAGACGATGCGATGCTCGATATCATAGTCCGCGCCCTCGTTTACACAAGCGTTGACCGAATCGACGACGTGCTTGCGATCCTGGGGATGGACACTCTGGAAAAAACCCTCATACGTTGCCGCAAATTCCCCGGAAGCGAATCCAAACATAGGTTCGACCTGGTCCGACCAGTGCAAATGACCGGTTTGAATGTCCCAATCCCAACTGCCGATGTTGGCCACTCGCTGTGCCAGCGCATATCGCTCTTCGCCACGCCGCAATGCCTCTTCCGCCTGCTTTTGCTCGGTGATATCCTCGATACACACCAACACCAACTGGCTCTCCATGACGTCGATGGGCGTCGTCGACACGAGGAGATGCGTTTCCTTCAATAGCTCCTCACGAATGAACGAAAGGGTGGCCTCCACCTGGTAATAGCTTTTTCCTGTTTCGAAGGTATCCAATACCACACGGCGCACCACGCAATCATCGCAAGAAGGCCCAAACCCACAGCCCTGGGGATCGTCCAGCGCGTGAAGACAGCGCAACGCCTCCCCTCCACGAAGTCCGATCATCTCCTCGGCCGGGCGATTGCTGAACTCTATCGCGGCACGATTGGTTTTCCGCACCCGCCTCTCCTGATCCACGAGCATCATCGCCACCGGCGCATTGTTGAATATTGCAGCAAGTTCTCCCTGACTCTCCCGCAGCGCCTCCTCTGCTCGCTTGCGCGCCTGTCGTGTTTCCGCCTCCTGTAAGGCTCGCTCGACGGCAGATCCCAGGCGAACCAGATGATCCTTCATCACATAATCGTGGGCACCGCTCTTCATAGCTTCGACTGCCACGTCCTCGCCGATGACGCCGGAGGCAATGATGAAGGGCAGGCCGAGGCCACTCTCATTCGCCATCGCCAGCGCTTCCAATCCATCGAACCCTGGCATATAATAGTCCGCGATGATCACGTCCCATGCCTGGCTGGAGAGCGCAGCGCTGAAGGCTTTGGCTGTATCAACTCGTTCAAAGCTGACGTCGTAACCGCTTCGTTCCAATTCCAACACGATCAGTCTTGCGTCGCCTTCCGAATCCTCAACAAGCAGTGCGCGGAGTAGCGTGCTCATTTGACTCTCCTTATGTGACTGCCTTCCAAAGAGTGACGAGCAGTGTATCATTCCCATTATAGTGCAAACGCAGCAATGATACAATTGAGGTCTTATTTGGCTTCCCCTTTGCTTGGTAGGCATGTGCCCAACGAGAGCCTTACAGGGCAAAGGGATTTTGTCCCCATCCTTGTCCAATGGTATAATCCTGTCATCGAGAACGTAAAGAGGTGCGCACATGAAATGCCCCAACTGTGGCGGCCACAATCCCGACTATAGACGCAAATGCAAGTACTGCAGCGCGGTTCTGGACCGTCCTCCCCTGGCTCCCGATCAAGAGAACCTGCGCGATCAGCTTCTGTCGATGAGCCTGGGCGTGGAAGATCTGTTCACCCTGGCCTTTGGCCTGGGCATCGATTGGCACGAGATGGAAGAGGAACAGGGCGAGGCGGAAAAGGCCGAGATGATGGCGCGCATGTTGGCCTCCGAAGGGCGCGTCAGCGAGGTGTCACACGCCCTGGGGGATTTCAAGTTCCCCGCGAGCTATGCCCCCCTGCCCGGCCCCTACCCTGACAACGTGTACCTGACTTATGTCTTTGCCGTGCAGAACATCACCAGCCTGGCCCAGCTCCAGGATCTGTGCGACCAGTTGGACCTGGGGGATGCCGAGACGCTGCCGGGGGCGGCCCTGCCCCACAAAATTCGCGAGGCGCTGCGGCTGGCCAAGCAGTACAACAGGCTGACCCGGGCCCACGAGTGGCTGCGAACACTCAAGCCCAAAGAAGGGTTGAAACGGCCCGACCGGCGTCGTCGCCGGTCGTAGAACGCGCGATCAGGAGAATATTATGAGAACGGGGCGCCGCCGCAAGAAGCAAGCTCCAGAGGAGCAGCAACCTACCCCAACGCCAAAGCCCTCAAGCAGGCCTGCGCGCACGCCTTCACGCTTTCCCTTACGTCGAGGTCTCGTCCCGATACTGGCCATAGCCGCTGTTCTCTGCGTGCTCGTCATCGGCATACTCGTGTGTGGCCGGTCTTGCTTCGCGCCGAAGGCGGAGACCTATCTGCCGGTCACCGCCGAGGGCTCCTGGCAGACCACGGTCGAGGTGCTGGTGCCGCAGATGGTGCGCAGTGAGGGCTGGCGCTCCGACTGCGAGTCCGACCCCGACTGTACGGTGCTCTCCGGTACGTGCCAGATGCGCCCGCGCGAGGACAAGTTCACCGAGAACCAGGTCGACGAATACGACGATTACGCCTACAATATCTACTACGAGGAAGAAGAGGACAAGATCTACGAGGCGTCTGGCACCGACTTTGCGGTCACCGAGCTGAACCCGCCGAAGGATTGGGTGGAGGAGGATCGCCACTACACCGCCGAGGAGTGGCTGGACGAGGAGACGTGCCAGTACACGAACTATACCGTGTGGATCACCGACCCTGGCGACGCGACGCAGGAGATCGAGGTGGTGCTATCGGAGTGCGAGGTTTGGGAGCACGTCGTGGTGAAAGAACGTATTTACGAGAATGAAGAATACTGCCAGACAGAGGTCTTGGATACATTGGCGGTGAAAGACACGCTCACGGAGAGCGGCAGCGGCGCGGACGTGGCCTGGCCCAACGCACAGACTCCCGCCGACGGCAAGCTGGAGCGCGAGTTCAACGGCACCGTGGTCTTTCGCGCCGATGGGGTGGAGCACACCGTGCGCACGGATGACGAGAGCGCTTACGTGCGCTATGTGACCGTCCCTCACTACCTGGGCCTGGACAAGAATGGCAAGGTGGTAAGCGTCACCGATAGAGCGCCGTGAAATAGAAAGACCTCGGAGGTTTCTGGCGAACCAAAGGTTCGCACAACCTCCGAGGTCTACATTTACTCTTCCTCGATCACGAACAGCCGCCCGTCCGCCCGACCAAACACCTCCGGGAAGTAGAACTCGTTGGCGGTGGTGGGAATGACGTGGTACTCACCCGGCAGCGTGGCGCGGAAGGTGTAGACGAACTCGTAGGTCCCCGCCGCCAGATAATCGGCAAACAGCACCACCTTCTCGTCCCGCATCTCGCTGTGACTGTACCAACGCCACCACCAGTAGTAAAAGTCGTACCACATTTCCTCCTCGGCCTCGCGGTACAACCCCGGCTCCTCCGCCACCAGGCTCGTCGTATCCAGGCTGGTGTCGATGGCCTCGGCACCGGCCGGCAGCGGATCCTCGACGACCACGTAGTACAGATCGTGCGGCGCGATGATGGTCAACCGTACCTGTACCACGTCGCCGACGGCAGCCTGCTCCACCTCCGGGCACTTGGCCCCTTGCGTGCACTCTGGATCGACGTAGCGGCGTTGGACGATGACACCCCGGTCCAGTGGCTCGATCTCTTCCACCGGCAGGTAAACCTTGAGGTGCGCGGTGTAGTACAGCCGTCCCTTACCTGACCCGCGCCCAATCGTCAGCTGGTTGCTCGCGTCGGAGAGCAGTTCGGCCACGCCCACGCGCAGGTGAATCGATTCATCGACATTGGCCGGCGTCACCTCGCCCGCGGCCAGGACATCGCCGTTGAGCCACGCGCCGTACTCGTACTCACCCTCCAGCTCGCCGGTGACCACCATCCAGTCGGTGAGGGCGATGAGCGCCCAGGCCGTCTCCTGCGTCGTCTCCCAGATGCCATCCTGGCGGGCGACCATCAGCCAGCGCACCACCTGTGGAATGAGTTCGTTGTCTGCGTCGAGGTGCACCAGCGCATCCAGGATGACGGCGGTGGAGCGGGTGTCGGTGTTCATGGCCCACCGGTCGTAGTTGGCCTCCTCCCAGTGCGCGCCGGTGGCGCTGAGGATGGCGTCGTTCTGCAGGTCGGAGAGGAGCGTGTTGATGCGGCTGTCTCTTCCATCGATCAAGCCCATCGTCATCGCCAGGAAGGCGCGCCCATAGTGGCTGAGCTTGTCGCGGCGGTCGAAGAGATCCCCAACACGCTCGCTGGCGCGCCCCGTCTCGCCGGCCTCGGCCATCACGTAAATCACGAACGCCTGCCGGTTGGCCTCGCGGTAGGATTGCAGGTTACGCGCGCCTACCAGCGTGCTCTCCAGGTAAGACAAACCGCTCCGGAGCACGCTCGCGGGCACCTCGAACCCGGCCTCCTGCGCCCGGACTAGCCCAAAGACGACGTACGCGCTCAGGTAGGGGTTGCTCTCGCCCGCGTACCACCAGCCCCATCCGCCGTCACCGTTCTGCCGCAGAGCAAGCTTATTCACCCCCTCTTCGACTAACCCGGGCAGCTTGGCCTCCAGCTCCTGATCTCTAATCTCCAATCTCCCCAACGCTTGATACGTCAACACGTTGGGCAGAAAGCGGCTGACAATTTGCTCGGTACATTCGTAAGGGTAATGCTCCAGGTAGGTCAGGCCGTCGCGCATCCCCGCCGCCAGTGACGGGTCGAGCCGCACGGAGAGCTCGCCCCGCCGGTCGTCGTACTTGGGCGGCAGTGCGATTGCCTCGGTGCGCGCGTCCTCGTCCACCAATTGCCCGCCGGTGCCCACGATTTCGGGTGCGGTGTAGCGGTAGACCATAAGCGTGCCCTCGGGGCTGGTGGTAAGCCGTGGTCGCGCAGCATCAGAGTACTCCCCGGCGACGGCGCTCATTACTACCTCGGCCGCCTCCACGTCCTCCACCTCCACCCACCACGTCACCTTGGCCTCGCCTCCATCGGGTATATTGACTCGCTGACTCGCTGATTCGCTGACTCTCAATCCCTCGGCGTGCAGCGTGACTTCGACCTCTTGCGTTTCGCCCGTGTTGTTGCTCACCAGCGCCGCCAGTTGCGCCCGGTCGTCCACGACGAAAAAGCGCGGCGTGACGGGCCGCACCAGCAGCGGTTTGGTGACCAACAGCTCGACCGTCTCCTCGCCCACCTGCGTGTCTACGGTCGCGCCGACGCCGCGCAGGACCCAGGTGGTGAGGTTGTCAGGCAGCTCGATCTCGACGGTGGCTTTGCCGTCCTCACCGGTGACGATGGTGGCATCCCAGAAGGCGGTATCTGCGAACTCTTCCCGCAGCTCGACCCCGGGCGGGAGTGCGGACGCATCGGATGCCGTGCGTTCTCCAGCAGGGGCTTCTTTAAGCGCTGCCGGAGTCGGTGCAGCCGGCGGGGGAAGCTCCTCTCCCCCCCCACCCGTATCGGGAATGTCATCGCCACCACCTTCCATTCCCAGTGCGTGCTCCTCCAACTCCTCGATCTCTTTTTCCAGCAGCCGGTTGATGGAGATGCTCATACCGCTGTAGGTCGAAACGCCAAGACCGCGCCGCCCGTAGAACGTCGCGTTGATCGCGTCCGGCGTGCGCGGCTGTAGACTGAGCACTGCCTTGTCCACCAGGTCGAACGAAAAGGCGGCCTGCACCGGCTCGCCGTCCGCGTCGCGCGCCTGCACGTCGAAGGTGACGGTATCGCCCGGCTCCGCCTGCCCATCGCTGGGGGTCAACGTGACATCCAGCGTCTGCGCCACCGGCTCGACCACTAGCAGGACGTAGCCCACCTTGTGCGTCGCCACCGGTTCGGTGTCGTCCGGCCCCTTGAAGATGACGGCGGAGACGTAGACATTGGGGGCGTGCTCGGCGGTGATGGGCAGCCGGTAGACGGTCGAGTTGCTCTCCAGCCGCAGCACCTCTTGCTTCAGAATCCCGCCCCGCTCGACGGTGATCCACGCCCAGTGCTCGCCCGCAAACGGGCTGGGGATCAGAATCTCGGCCGTCTCGCCGGGGACGTACGCGGTCTTGTCGCTGATCAGGTTGATGCGGTCGTTGTTCTGCCGCCGCCAGGAGACGTACTCCCGCCCGCTGACCCACACCCAGGTAGAGCTGATCCCTCTGTCCCACCCCATTGGCTCGGCGGCAGGGGAGGCAGGACCTACGACGATGCCATAGGAGCCGCCTTCCTCCGGTGTGAAGGCCACCACGCCCTCCGCGCGGGCATCGGTGGTCAGCATGCCGTAGTGGACCAGCGTGTCCTTCGTCTCCCACTCCCATCGACCACCGCAGTCGGAGACAGAGTCTCCGCACTCATTCTCCACGAACGTGTTGACCCATTCGCGGCGGTAGACCGCGAATTCTAGAGCCTGATCCGGCAGACGCTCCCCCGCCCAGTCGACGGTCACCACGTCCACCGCCATCTCCTCGCCGGCCTCGCCGACGTACTGCTGCGGCGCCAACCCGGCGTAGAACTCGCCCGCGTGTACCACGACGTCGCCGCGCCCGGAGATGACCTGTCCATCCCTACCATAGACGGTCGCCTCGACCGTCAGTCGCTGCCCGCCCGTCATCACCTCCGTCGGCAGGACGACGGTCAGTTGCCCCTCGGCGTTGGTCGTACCGGAACCGCCGAGGATGAACCCGGGGGCGGGTTCATCCCACCACCAACACCAGCGGCAGATCCACGGGTCGTCGTTATGGGTAAAGCTGTAGCGACCGAACTGTGCCGGTTCGAAACGGTAAGGCGTGGAAAGAACGCGCCACTCGACCGCCGCGTCGGCGACGGGTCCGCCGAAATAGTAGCTCACCTCGACGTCGGCCTGAGTGGTCTGTCTAGGAGCCAATTCCGTCTCGCGCGGCGTGACGGTCACCTCGAACTCGGGCGGGCGATAGGCGGCCACCTGGAACATGGCGGCGAAACGCTCTTTTCCTAGGGAGACATTGAGGTGATATCCACCCAGCGACGCACCCTCCGTCAGTACCACCCCGCCGTGGAATGCGCCGAACTCGTCCAGCGTCAGCTTCTCGTTATAGATCTCCTCCCCCATCGCGTCGTAGATGTTGACCTCCACCCGCCGTCCCTCCGGCAGACTGTATTGCACGTCGTCCTCCATACGGATGACACCGCGAAAGTAGACGGTCTGGCCGGGGCGGTAGATGGGCCGGTCGGTGTAGACGTGCGCCCAATGGCGCGGGGGCGCGGCCTCCTGCTCCAGGCCAAAGTCCCATGGACTGATGCCCGTGCTCCAGTCCCAGGCCGTCCCGGCCAGCACGAACGGCTCCTGCGCCAACACGTAAACGCCTCTCGTCGTATCGAGAGAGAAGCGGGCCAGGCCCTCCGCGTCGGTCGTCGCGGAGGCAAGTGTCGTGCCGAGGTCATCTATAACGACCAGCTCGAGTCCGGCGGCAGGCTGCCCGCCCGCCAGGTCGGTGGCCCAGACCCACATCTCATCCCAGCTCCGCTTGAGCGACAGGTTATATGCAGAGACCACCAACAGCTTGCGGTGGCTCCACTCGTTGTACCTCACGCCGGCGGCCCGCATATCGAGCAGGTAGACGCCCGGCGAGAGCGCCCCCCCATCGGCCAGGTCCACCAGTGCGCTCTCTCTCTCGTTGAGCGGCGCGTCGACGCTCAACGACCACCGGCGTGCAGGACTACCGGAGGGCGTGTAATCCCACCGGTCCTGCTGCGCGCGGAAGAACTCGTCTGTATCGAGCCGGTAAAGGCTGAAATCAAGCCGGTCGGTGTTCAGGTGGCCGACGATCACGTGCGCCGGTTGGTTCGCGTCGAGCGTGCCGACCTGCGTGGGGATCTGTATCTCGGCCCAGGGATCGAGAGCGGCAGTGCGGAAGCGCACCGTCAACTCCTGGCCGGTGACGTTGCCGTAGGGGTCGGCGATGTCCGGCCCGATGCGCACCTCGTAATCGGTGGAGGGCTGCGCGCCAAAGTTGAGCACGAAGGTGTTATTCCACCGGCTAAAGTAGGTATATACCTGCGTCGGCGAGAGCGGCGGCGACATCTCCAGGTTCGGCATCGCCGTGGCCGGGTCGATGGGCGCGTTAAAGACGATCTCGAAGGAGGTGTGGGGCCAGGCATCCCGCTGACCGTCGTAGGGGTTGGTGCTGAGAATGCGCGGCAGGGGGACGGTGGTAAAGCGCCAGACGTAATCTTCCCGCATGCCGGCGCCGCCACCTGCGCTCTGCAAACCGGCGTCCACCCGCGCCGTGTAGACCGCGTCGAAAGAAAGCCAGCGCTTGGGCTTGAACGTGAGCGTAGGCCCATCCACATCCACGCTGCCGGGGACGTCCACTCCGCCCGCGGTCTGCAGGTGGAACGCCGCCTCGGTCGAGGCCGGGTCGATCAGCTGGTTGAAGGTGACCTGCACGGCGGTATCGACGCCGACCAATTGCTCGCCCTCGGGCGGCGAGACCCACACGACCTGCGGCGGTTGGCTGGAGAACGTCCACTCATAGTCCTCGCTCAACACGCCGCCGGTGGTGTCCTCGAGTCCGGCGGCGATGCTGGCCACGTAGGTGGTGCCGCCGGCCAGGGGGCCGTCGGGGGTAAAGACGTAGATGGAGGTGTTGAGCCACTCGCCCTGGCCCGCGACGGGCGGATCGACGGTCAGCGGCTGGGGCAGGTCGGCGTAATCAGGATCGCTGACCGCCATCAGCGGGACGACGGGCCGGTTGAAGATGACGGTGATCGTGCTTTCGGCTTCCACGTCCTCCGTACCGGGGGCCGGGATGACCTGTGCCACCTCCAGGAAGCCGACGGTGCGAAAGCGGAAGCGGTAGGCCCCGTCCAGCTGGTTGCCGTCGGCGGCCTTGGCCTCCGAGCCTATGGTGACCAGATATTCCGTATCTCGCTCCAGCTCGCGCTTCGGTTTGAAATTCACCGTGCGGTCGTCGACCCACTCGATGCTGCCCGAGACATCCGGTCCGACCAGGAGGGCCTTCTCGACGGAGCCCTTGTCCATCGCCCGGTCAAAGACCAACTGGATAGGCTCGTCGGTCCCCAATTCCTCGCCCGGCTCCGGCGTGCGCTGGATGACAATGGGCGCGACGTTATCGGGTGGTGGCGGCGTGTAGGGCGGCACCGTAGGAACGGGCGTCGCCGAGGGCTCGGCGGGACACAGACACCCGCCCAGCAAACTGCCAAGCAAAACCAAAACCAAGACCCTGTACAGGGATGATCTTTTCATCGAAACACCTCCTGCGTTTTACCGCGACGCGCTGCTATAGCATTAGTATATCACGAGACGCGCCCGCATAGTAGCAAGCGATCTGACTTCAAGACGCACAAATGAGAAAAAAAGTTCCCGGGGCAGCCGGTCCTCCCCCTGTGGTGGGGGAGGTTAGGTGGGGGGGGACAGCGCACGGCCTCGTCACGCTCTCGTCACGATCGAGGAGTACAATGTGAGCAGTTTGTCCTATGTCAAGAGATCGTGCTATAATGCATTTGATCGAGACGGAAAAATCTCTCAGAATAGGAGGCTACGATGGAATATCCGGCAAATTTTTCGTTCAAGGTCCTGGCCCTCTCGCCACAGCTCGCCGTCACCGATGCGAGCGAGAACCTGGTCTACTATGTGAAGCAAAAGCTCTTCAAACTCAAGGAAGAGGTCACCGTTTTTGCCGATAGGGAGCAGACCCAGCCGCTGTACAAGATCAACGCCGACCGAATCATCGACTTTTCGGCCCGCTACCATTTCTCCGATATGGCGGGCGTCGGGCTGGGGTCGGTCAAGCGCCAAGGGATGAAGTCGCTGTGGAAGGCGCGCTATGACATCCTGGATGGCGAGGAAATCGTCATGAACATCGCCGAGGAGAACCCGTGGATAAGGATGGTTGACGCGGTGCTCGAACAGATCCCGCTGGTGGGGATCGCGACCAGCTACCTGTTCCATCCCAAGTACCTGGTCTCGCGCGCGGACGGGACCCCCATCCTACGGTTGACCAAGCAGCCCGCCTTCTTCGAGGGCAAGTTCCGCCTCGACAAGCTAGCCGAGATCAGCGAAATAGAGGAACAGCGGGCCATTCTGAGCCTGCTCATGATGGTCCTGCTGGAGCGCGCCCGCGGATGATTCGCTCAAGTGCCAGGCACCTGAGAGTAGCCTGGCACTTTTATTTGCGGATGGTGAGCCGCCGCACCTCCACGTCATGGCCGCCGAGGTGGTACTTGTACCGCTCGTCGCCCTGCATAAAGTCGAACGCATCGCGCCCGTGCTCGATGGCGTGGCGGATGGTGTAGGCGGCGAGGACGATGCCCGTGCTGAGGCGGGGGAAAGACTGCCAGTCGAGCCCGGAATTGTAGACCATCACGCGGTTATCATAGACAAAGTTCAAGTAAGCGGCCGCCCGCTGGCCCTCGATCTCGAGGAACACCAACTGCAGCCAGCCGGCATCGTCCGTCACGTGCGCCAACTCGCGGAAGAAACTGCGCATCTGAGGTGTGAGAAAAGTCTCTTTATCCGGCGCGCTGGCCGCCATCAGGTCCAAAAAGGCCTCAACCTCGGTGTTGAGGTCGTGGACCGAGCCGACGATGTACCAGCGCAGCCTCTCGTGGGCCTCGGCGCGCCGCAGCTTGCGCCGCAACTCGTGGCGATGTTTCTTGTCCAGAATCTGCAGGTACTCATCCCACGAGCCGGGCAACTGCACGATAGGGCAGGCGTCCTCCTTCGCCACCGAGGTCGACCAGCCACGCGTCTCGGCCAGGGCGGGCAGCAGCGCCAGGGTGGGCGAATCCTGGTGCACGTTGCACAGGTCGAACACGTCCCAGTCGGAAGCCTCTGGCCACGTCAGATAGTCCAGCAGCGCTGTGTAGACCTCCTCCTCGCGTCCCCGAGCCACGATGAGGTCGAGATAGTCGGCGACCTCCACGCCGCCGATGATGGCCAGCACGCGCCGGCTTGCCGAATCGGCGGTCGAGAATAGGGGCGCGATGCCAACCAGTTCGCCGTCGTCGCGCACGGTCACGATGCGCAGATCGCCTTTCCCCAGGTAGCGCCACCAGACACGCTGGAACTCGAGGGTGAGGAAAACGGTGTCGGCAGCAGAGCGATGCAGCAGGTCGTTCCACTCCCCCGCCAGCTCGTTGAAACCGCGCACGTCTTGATAGGTGTTTATCGATAGGGTCATCGCGACATCTCCCTGAAAATTGCAAAGGGCCTCGTAACGCGGCATCTGCCACAACTCGGCCTTTTGGACACGGAAGAACACGGACTGCACGGTTTTTTACCCGCGTTATTCCGTGTCCAGAGAAATTCTTGCGGACAACGCGAATGTTAGGGCAATACTATATCACAGCCGCGTGGAGGGGTCAATCGACTCTGCGTCCGCAGGCCGCTTCATAAAATCGCGTAGCAACCCGATTCCGTGCACCACCCCGCCCACCAAGCCCGACGCCAGCGTGACCAGCCCAATCGACGCCCCCAACGCCGCCGCCACCTCGTCGGCGGCGCCCGTCGGCGCAAAGAGCGCCCGGCTCACGTTCTCTCGAATCCCCCACCCGCCGATAGAAGGAAATAGTGTCGAGACGGAGAGCAGCGGCGTGACGACGAAAAAGTAGCCCAGGCCGACGCCGATATCGAGCGCCCGCCCGCACAGCCAGTTGATGACGACGTTCATGACGTTGAACACGACCGAAACGCCAAAGGCGCGCAGGATCGCCGGCCAGCCGCAGCCCGTGATCGCCGCATAGACCTTGGCCAGCGGCCCCTCTCCCGCCAGCGAGATCTTGGCCGGTAGCCAGCCGGTGATGCGCCGCAGAAGGCGGCCCTCCAGAATCAGCCCGCCCCCGATCAGGCCGCCGCCGGCCACGACGATCAGCGCCGCCACCAGCCAGGGCTCCAGGCGAGCGGCCACGAACGGCAGCACGATCAGGCCAATTCCAAAGTTGACCAACAGGCCGGTGGCCCGATCGAGCAGGACGGTGCCGATGGCCGCCGATGATTCCGTATCCTGCGTCAGCTCCAGCGCCCGCACCACGTCGCCGCCATAGCCGCTGGGCAGAAACTGGCTAAAGAACTGGCCGACGAAATAGAGGCGCAACAGGCGGCCGAAGGGCACCTCGGGGTCGAGTCCCTGGAGCAGCACGAACCAGCGGTACGCGCGCACGACCAAGCTGAGGACAAAGAGCAGAAACGCCGCTCCCAGATACAGCAGATCGGCCTGCGCCAGTGTCGCCAGCAGGTCGCGCACATCGATCGTGAGGAACAGGAAAGCCAACGCCACCACGGTGATCGCCACGCGCACGACGTTCATCCAGTTGATCTTTTCCTTCGTTTTCATGGACTACTCCTGATCCGCCTCGTCGACGACGCGGACCTTGCACAGCAGCACGCGTTTCCCCAAATGATGACCATCCTCCGCCACCACCGGCAGGCGGCCCACGTCCTTGGCGCTCATGCCGACCTCGATGTCGTAAAAGCCCGGCGGCGTCGTCTCGCCTATCGTCAGCTCGTAGGCGTCCTCGATGATCTGCCCCGGCTGCCAGGATCGGGTCGGCGCCTGCCCCTGCACCGGGTAACTGCTGCTCCAGGCCCAACGCTGATCGTCCTCCCCCAGCACGTGGGCAAAGACGCTATAGTTACGCTCGAACGGCGCCAGCGCCCGCCAGTAGAGCGTCAGGCGGAGCGTCTCGCCGGGGCGGGCCACGCGCCGGTCGAGCTCGTAGCCCACCAGCGCGGCCTTTCCGCTAAAATTGGCCTCCAACGGATTGGGGAACTCGCCCGCCAGAGGCAGTATCTCAACCGCCTCCAAGCGCACCGCGTCGCGCCCGTCGAACGTGACGAGGCGCGGGTTCTGTGGCGGGGCGACGGCATAGAATCCCACCTGGATGTATCCTGCGTCTGGTGCGTAGGCCGTCTCCGGCACGTGCACGCAGTAGGTATCGGCAAAAACGACGCCGGGCTCCCACGCGGTAGACGGATATCGCCCCAGCCCGGGATGCGTGTCGCGTTGAGCCACCATCACTCCCGTGTCGCTCAACAGATGCACAAAGACGATGTGGTGCAGATCGGTGCGGGCCAACGCCTGCCAGTAGACCGTGACCTCCAGCGTACCGCCCGGCTCGACGGCGGTCGGCGCGACTGCGTACCCCAGCAGGCGCGCGACGCCGCCGAACTCGACGTCCATCGGGTTGGGTATGGCCGCGATCTGTGTCTCGGTCAGCGGACGGGGCGGGGAAAAGGCCGGGGCCAGCACGCCGGCCAGGGCATAGACGGCCAGCGCCGCCATCCCTATCGCCACAACCGCCCCCGCCAGCCAATCCCAGCGCCGGGGAAGAAGTCGGCTCAGTCCCCAGACGACCAGTAGGGCAAACGCCGGCAGGCAGGGGAATAGGAACCGCCCCATCGCACCGGCCGGCTGGATCGCGATGTAGTAGAGCACCCAAGCCGTAAAGATGAGCACGCTGGTCCCCAGGAGCGCCAGGACTGAACGCGAGGTACCGCGCCGGGGGGTGACCAAAAGCCCGGCCAGCGCTGCCGCACAGAACCAAAACAGCCCCCGGTAGATGGCCTCAGGCAGCGGAAGTTGACCGTAGCCAAAGCGGCCCCACACGCTGCTCCACAGGTAGGGCAGGCCCTGCGGAATGGCCCACAGACCCTCGGCGAACGGCCGCCCCGCCCACAGCTCGTTGAGGATGCTCAGGCCAGCGGGATCGCCATACAGCACCTGGTTGCGCACGAACCACCAACCGCTGGTCAGGGCAGCCAGCCCCAGGACGATCAGGTTGCCGCGTAAGAATGCGTGCCAAGGCCTGGTTCGGCTATGCTCACCAGGTCGCGCACGCCACGCGGTCAACAAGTAGGCCAGCTCGATCAGCGCCAGCAGGGCCAATAGGTTGAACTTGGTCAGCAGCGCCAGGCCATAGAGCACGCCCATCAACACGTCGGCGCGCCGGCTCGGGCCGCGGCGCACCAGCCGGACGCAGGCCCACAGCACCGCCGTGCCCGCCAGCGCCGCCGCGATGTCGTTGTTGATCGCGCCGCTGAGGTAGATGAACTGCGGGTTGAAGGCGATCAGTGCCGCCGCTCCAGCGGCCAGCGCGGGTTGACCCGGGAAAATCTCGCGCCCGATAAAGTAGGTCAGGCAGACGACGCCCGCGCCGATGAACACCGTCATCCAGCGCATCACGTACACCGCCAGGGTGACGCCGTGGAAAGGAAAGGCCTCGTCGGCGCTGTGGAGGTACTGGTTCTTGTTGTCGTCGCTGACCTCCCAGTGACGGCTGTCCCAGTGGGGATTGGTGGGCGGGTCGTAGTAGACGTCCTGCTCGACGGGAACCCAGCAACTGGTCAGCGCGCCGAGCACATAGTAGAGCGGCGGATGGTGGCTCTGGGCGCGCGGTCCCTCGACCGACTGCACGGGCAGTTCACGGTAGACGATGATGTGGCGCACGTAGCGAAAGTGACGCACCTCGTCGGTGGGCTCGTAGATGGGGGAGGACAGGCTGTAGGCGAGGGCCAGCGCCAGGTAGGCGATGAGGACAGTGAACAATGCACAATGTTTCAATGAACAGCGGCGAGGGGCTGCCATCACTGGTCGCTCACCTCCGCCGCAGTAGAGGCCAGATGGCGATACCGACGACCGACAGCAGCGTCACGCCGGTGACGGCCAGGCCGATCTTGAGCAGCGGGGGATCGTACATCAGAACCACCCGGTGCTCGCCAGCGGGGACGCAAACGGCGCGCAACACGTAATCGGCGCGCACCAGCTGCGCTGGCTGGCCGTCTACCTCAGCTCGCCAGCCGGGGTAGTATACCTCGCTAAAGACCAGCAGTCCGCCGCCACCGCTCACGCGCGCCTCGATCCGGTTCCCCTCATAGCGCGCGATCTCGACCTCGCCGCTTGCTGCCCCCTCACACGCCAGGGGCGCGTCCACCAGCGCTACCGCACGGGGGTCAAAGTCGGACTCGTGGATGCGGGCCAGCGCCGCCGCGCCGTCCATCACCGCCACCTGCGGCGCGACCCACGCCCGGGGGAGCGCCCCGGGCCGCTCGTAGACCCACACGCCGGTTTGCTCAAGCACCAGTTGTGGGCTCTCCGGCTCGTCGTGGAACTCTTGCGCGGCCGAGGTCACCAGATAGCGAGCGTTCAGCAAGTCGTAGGTCCGCGCTCGGGGATCGGGCACCGAGGTGATGAATTCCTCGTAGCGCTGGAGGGTGAGCGGGTCGTACCCGAACACGCTGCGCAGCCCGAACGGCATGCCGCCGTTTTGCTCCACGACGTTCAACCCCCAGGGAAGCACGCGGGCCGCTTGGGGATCGTCCACAGCCTGGGCTACGACGCGCCAGTAGTCGCTCTCCTGCACATCCACCGGCTCCACCGTCCGGCCGCCGAACGTCCACAGGTCCAGCACGACCAGCCCCAACGCCAGCAACAGGAACGTGGCGCGAGGGAGCCAAGCGGCGCGCCAGGCGCGCAACAGGGTCGCGGACAGGAGAAAGAACAGCACGAAAACGGCGGTCTGGTTGGCCAGGTGGTACAAGCGCCCCGCCGAGGGGTTCGACTCCCGCCCCCAGGCAAAGGCGGCGAACCCGGCCACGACCAGCGTCGATCCGATCCCTGCCACGGTCAGGATCAGGGAGCCCTTCAGCGGCGAGAGTAGCCGCTTGCGCTCCCTTTCATCCCCCCCATTGGGGGGGACAGAGGGGGGGGAGACGGATGTGAGCGCCGTCGCCAGCAGGCCGGCCAGCGCGGCGGTGGCCACCGTGAAAAGAAACCCGGCCCTGGCCGGCGCCCGCGCCGCCTGGAATAGCGGCACGAAGCGGTAGAACAGGCGATGCAGCGCGCCGTACTCCCCAAAGGCTAAAAGCAGCGCGCCCAGCCCCAATGTGAACAGGAAGGGCTTTAGCCGGTGGCGCAGCCTCAGGGCCAACAGCGCCAGCAGCAACGGCAGAACGCCGGCGTAAAAGATGAACTCGTCATAGATGCCGTCGCCCCAGTAGCCCGTGTGCACCGGCTCGCCGAAAAAGTTAGGCACCAACAGGCTCACCAGGTGGCCCGGCGGCCAGGAGAAGCGAGCGGCGAAACCGTAATCGGCGGCCTGGCGGATCGAATGCGCCACCAGCTCTACCATAGGCAGAACCTGCACCGCCGCCAGCGTCAACCCGACGGTGAGCATCACGCCCGCCAAGATCAGGGGCTGCGCCGCCGTCCGCGCCAATCGTCCCTCGCGCCAATGCTCCCAGGCGCAAAAGCCGGTGTAAAGCCCCAGCGCCAGCGCCACATAGAGGAAGGAGGCCGTGTGCCCCGCCAGGATCGCCAGTCCCACCGGCAGCCCGCCCAGAATGGCGAGCCTCCACGAACGGCGCGTCAGGGCGCGCCGGTAGGCCCGCAGCACGAACGGCAGCCAAGCGCTGGTGGTGACGACGCCCAGGTGGCCTGCCTGCACGCGCACGAAAAAGTAACCGCTAAAGGCAAAGACGACCCCGCCCAAGAGCGCCCCCGCCTTCGATGCTCCCTCCGAGCGCAGCCAGGCGAACATCCCCGCGCCGGCAAGCCACAGATGGAGCACAACGATCAAGCTAAACGCCTTGGGGACCGGCAGCAAAAGCGCCAGCCACGTCGGAGGGTAGAACAACGCCGGTTGGGGATTGGCTATGAATGGCAGACCCGAAGACAAATAGGGGTTCCACAGGGGAAGCTGCCCGCGCTGGATTGAGGACTTGGCCAAGCTGAGCCAATGATAGAACATGTTGGTCAGGTCGTTCCCGGCGACGATGCGGTCACCGGGCAGCCATAGCACGTCCCAGAAGAAAGCGATGCACAGTAGCGCCAGCACCGCTCCAGGCCAAATTCTACGCCATAGGCCGCTCGCCATTTTCATCCGCTCGCCTCTCAACCCACGCAGTTTATCAGACATGCGCCGATTTGTCTACTGTCCCGCCGGAAGGAGCTCGATCTCGATCCACTCCCTCATCGGAGCACCATCCGCATCCACCAGCGGCACGTTCGCCACATCGGGGTAGGTGTACATCCCGACGCGCATGGTGTAGCCATCCTGCGGCGCGTCCGGTGGAATCTGGAGCTCGAACCAGTTGAGGATTGTGTCGCCGGCCCGCCAATACGCGGGGAGGAAACTCGGCCCATCCTGCTGCGCGCGTAACTCGCCTGATCCGTCGACCAGGTGGTTGAACCAGTGGTAGTAGACGTCCTCGGTGGGCGTCCGAGTAGGTCGCCAGATCAGCGTCCAGTGAATCTTCTCACCGGGCCTCAAGTCGCCCTCCAGGCAATAGCCGGTCAACTGCGCGCCATTGGTCCAGGTGTGCGGTCCGCCGGGCAACGACTGCCGACACGAAATATCCGGCTCATTGCCGGGCCAATGGTAGAAACGAAACGAGCGCACGCCCTCCCGCAGCGGCACCCGGGCATCGGCGATCTCGGGCGTGAAGGTGGAGAGCAACGCCTCGCTGGGGGACATCTCGTAGGCCACCCAGTAAACGGTTGGATGGGTCGGAAAGACCAGCGCCGAGCGAATGTCCACCGAGCGATGCGGTGTATCATACATCAGGACGTCGGCCGCGTTGGGCATCTCGTACACGCGCGGCTCGTCCCCCAGGGCCAGCACGATGACCTCGTCGCCGCCGAGCTCCTGTCGCAGGCGGTCGGCCGTCTCCACCGCCTCGATCTCGTAGGCGACGGGCGTGCCATAGCCACCCAAGGTCGTATCGCGCGTCATCACGAATTGCAGGACAGACACCGTCTCGTACACTTGCGCCGCAGCGAGCACCGCCACCAGCACGAGCAACAGCGCCTGGCCCGTTTGCGCCAAATGCCCCTTCAAGCGCCCGGCCTGCGCGACCACCCATCCGACGAGGATGAATTGGGCCGGAAACGTCACGGTAAAGTAGTGGGGGGCTATCATGGTGCTGTGGCGCGTGAGGAAGAGTGCGGGCATCACGAGCCAAGTGGCGGTCATCAGCGCGGCGGCCGTCTCGTCGTCCAGGCCGGCGCGCGCCCGCCACAGCGCCATCGCGACGCCAATGAGCGCCAGTATCCCCACAACAGCAAAGAGCCAGCGCACGTTGAGCGTGCCGGCCACGAAATCCGGGTACAGATCCAGGCCGGTCAGGATGTGCAAGTCCCATCCCGTGGTGATGGTCCAGGTAGCGCGTGCCGCATCCGCATCGACCGTCGCCGGGAGCTGTGCCAGCTTCAAGAAGCGCGGCGTGCTGCGCCAGCCCCGCGTGGCATCCACGACACAGTAGGGGACAAATGTCAGCGCCGCCAACAACGCGCCGATCACCACAAACCGCCGGTCCAGCCGCTTGATAAAGATCAGCCCCCACAAGATCGTCAGCAGGACGCAAGGCAGTGCGGCGAAATGGGTCTGCACCAGCATGGCCAACGCCAGGCCATGTGCTGGCAGCGCCCAGCGGCGACCGCGCACGAACGCCAGCCAGGCGGTGGCGACGTGGAGCATCACGAGTGGGGGGAGCAGCACCGTGTGCCAAATCTTGCGTGAGTAGATCACGGCCCACGGCGCAACGGCGTACAGGAGGATCGCCACCAGCGCTGCCCGTCGCCCAAACCAGCGCCGTGCCAAAACGTAGCAGCCTATCACGGCGAGCAGGTTGATGCATGCGACGAAACCGGTGCCAAAGACGGGACTGGAGGAGATGGCAGACGGCACGGCCATCAGCCAGATGGCCACGGGAAAAGTCGTGAGCCCGGTGGACGACATGGGACCGATAAATCGAAATTCCCCTCTCTGCCCCGCGTCCAATGCCCACTTGGAAATTTCGGACTGATCCCACAAGAACTCGGCCTGGTCGATGTGCCAGAAGCGCAGCCAGGCTGCCAGCAGCACAACGATACCCAGCAGGATCGGTTCAAGCCTATATTTTGAAAAACGTCTCACCATTGACTACAAAGAGACGGGGATGCCCGGGCGTGAGCATCCCCGTCTTCATTTCGAGGGTTAAAACCCAGAACCGGTCATTAGTAATCGCAGTCCGAGTTGGGTGTCACCATAAAGTATTCGTAGCGAATATCGATGGGGGTCAACTCGTAGTCGCCGCCGATCACACCGACGTACGTATAGTCCTTCAAATCGGATAGCTTTCTCTCGCCCTTATAGTGGTCGCCTATGTAGACCCCGACATGGTTTCCATTGACGGCCAGTCGCAAGCGATTCCATCCTGTTCGGCTGGTACCGTCGCGTACGTCTCCACCCTCGTCAGCAAAACCATCGATCTTTTCACCCGTCGGACAGGAGCATCCACAGCGCTTTCTGTCACTGCTGGCCGGGAACTTGTAGTCTTCTTTGTACATCAGGAACCAACCCAGCCCATCGGCGTTATCCCGAGCCAGACATATGGCATAGATCTCCGTTGTTCCTTCATTATCCTTAGCACCGATGATCACTCCCAGGTTGGCCCATATGTTACCTTCCTGGAACTTGACTTCGGTCTCGATACAATAGTCATCGGATGGAGGGACATAGGGAGCAAAAGCGCCAGGCTGCCAAAACCAAGCCAAGGGGCCGCCCTGTTCGACCAGCAGACGATACTGCCCACTCTTGTAGTCACGCTTCCACTCGTGCCTTTCTCCACTATCACTATCGATGTACATCACACCCTCTTCATCCGGCCAGCCACTGTCACTATCTTCAAAGTCATCGTAGTAAGGCATAGCGACACTTTCGACGTTACTCCACGGGCCTTGCCCCCACCCATCGTCGGCGCGCACGCGGTAGTAGTAAGAATCACTGGAGGACCCAGTTTTGTCTATATAGAGGGAGGTCTCTGTGGTTGCATACTCCTGCACACCTTGGGTAAAGCCTGAGTCCGTTGCCTCTTGAAGCACGTAGTGATCCGCCAGCGGTTCGCAGGAATCACAGCTCCAGGAAACCTCATAAGACCAATCATCCGAATCGGGCGTTGAGATCGGGTTCAGGTCAGGCACGGGGGGGTATTTATAGTATATAATGGGAAAGTACAGTACAAAGTCCGTGCTCACCCTCGCCGCCACGGAATCCGAGATCGGGAAGCCCGCGCCGGTGACGATGACGGTGTTGGTGAAATACGTTTCAACCTCCAACGCGGGGTTGACTTCAGCGGAGAAATTGACGGTGGCCATATCCAACGGATCCAGGCTGCCGGTACAGGTGATGACGCCGCCACTTTCACCGCAACTGGCCCCTGTGCCTCCGGAGATACTTGGCGTTCCGACATTGACCAACTCTGGTGGCAGGCTATCGGACATGGAGAACGCACCAACCGTACCCAGGCCCGTGTTGCTGATATAAACGGTGTAAGCCACCTCATCGCCAGGGTGGAATGAAGGGGAATCAATGGTCTTGAGCACATCCAACGCCCCGGGCGAAACTCCTGTCGAGGCCGAAGCGGTGACCAACGTACCAGTGCCGGTGACCTCGGCAGTGTTGACCACCGTTGTTGAGCCAAGATCCGGCGAAATCTCAACAGAGAACGTGATATAGACCCAACTGCCGAAGCCAAAGCTAGGATGGGTCCAAGTAACCACGCCATCTGAATAACCAGCACTACCCAGGCCGAGCACTTCCAAGCTACCGTTGACATAGGTTACTTCGGATGAGAGTGTGTCCGTCATCCAAAGATGGACCGTTTCTGCCTCATCGTGAACGATGTGAATAGTGTAAGTCAGCACCTCGCCCGGAGCTGCCTGGTTCGTACTAACTTGTTTTTCCACTGTAGGGTCATCTGCCATAGGTTCGGCGCGTGCGGGAAGTGACAGTGACAGAACTATCACAAGGAACAAAGCCAAACCGGCTGCCATTAACACCAGCGCCATAGGGCGCGCGCGCAACTTTTCATAGGCTTTCATTTGATCACCTCACTCGCTAACTTTAGGGAAGCAGGGGGGATTGTACCACCTGCTTCCAGCACTGTCAACCGTCACAAAATGACATAATCTGCCCTGGAGCGGCTCCAAGAGCCAGCACGACGATCCTCTATGGCTCCTGGATTTCTATGTCGATGAGGTGCACGCTGTCGCCGGCCGGCGACCCGTCGGGTGCCAACACAGGCACGCGCTGCATCGTCGCGAAATCGTACAGGCCGACGAGTAGAGGCACTTGGCCAGGGGGCGCGTCCTCCCAGATCGGGATGCGGTACGGATCGACGACGATCTGGCCGGGCTGCCAGCGCGACGTCGGAAAGCCGCCGCACACCGGCTGCCCGTCAAGCTGCCCGCGCATCGCCTCTTCGTCGTAGAGGTGTGTGAATGTGTGATAGTCCACCGACGTGGGCTCCAGGGCTTGCCATATCAGCGTCAGCTCCACGTACCCCCCAGGAACGGCGTGCCGGGTATCGACCGTGTAGCCCAACAGGCGGGCGACGTTACCAAGCGTCGCTTCGTGCGGCACGTATTCCTCCGGCTTTAGCGCCTCCATCCGGTCGAACGCCGGCCACGCAACCCGGCCCGGCGTCGATTCGAGATCGAACGGCCCATCGTATTCTTCCGCTCGATAGACCATAGGTTCGCCCGTCGCGCCCCGTCCGTAGACGGTGATCTTGGGCTGATTGCCCACTGCGATCACTGCCACAGGGTGGTATTCCTCCTCGATCTGATCCCAGCGAACGGGCACCTCGTCCTGAACATCAACTGCGACGACGAACATATCAGGGCTGGCGCATCCCAGGCGCACTTCCTGGCGGGTGTAATAGTCGGTGATCTCCCGCTCCTCGTTGCTGTCGTAGGTGCCCGCTAACACCCCCTCGTCCATCAAGTGTCCCACGGCCTTCCACCCCGCGCGATAGGGAAAGCCAAATAACCCGGCCTGCGGCATCCGCTCGTAGGGGGTCCAGTACAGTGGGTTCTTGAACCGGGGAAACGTCCGCTGGTACTCGGGAATGTGATCGACGAACATGGTGATCGCGTAGGAGCCGCACAGCGCGTACACCAGCATCCCGCCGACCGCAGCCACGCGCAGCGCTGCTCTGGATTTAGTTGCTAGCCAACGGCCTAGATCGACTAACCCCAGGCTGGCCAAAATTGCCCAGGCAGGAAAAGCCGTGTGGATGTGCGTGAGCGGCAGGGCGACGAAGAACAGGTAGAACAGGGCCGTCAGGCTCAGCCACAACCAGAGGGCTCGCGTGCCTACCGACTGGCGGGGAGCCAGCGGCGCGCCAATCAACAGAACGGCATAAGGCACCCAGGCCCACGTCCGCTCGCCAACCATCCACATCTCCGGCCGCACCAGCCCGGTGACCGCCAGCGCGACAAGCAGCAGCGATAACACCAGCCCCGCGCGTCCCCATCGCCCCCATGTGACGAGCACTTGCCCTATCAGCGCCAGAGCCATCAGAGCCAGAAGGTAAACGGAATCGTAGACGGCGCTCAACTCGAAGGTAGATGTCAGGTGATTGTAGGGGCCGCTGCCGATGCGGCCCAACACGTAGTAGGACGCCTGTTCCGCATACGGGCCGCGTAAGAGGGGCACGTAGAACAACCCCAGCAGCACGCCGCTGACCAGGGCGGCGGCAGCTAGCGGCAGCCAGGTATGCCATCCGTCCTTGCGATCGCGCCACACTCTGGCAGCGACGAGGAGCAACCCGGTGGGCAACGCCAGCGCAGCGTCGTAATGCGCGAGGGCGCCGCCGGCAAAGAGAGCCGCAGCGACGGCGAGCAGGATGCCGCGCCCGCACTCCCAATACGCCAGCAGGCACAGCAAGCCGAGCGTGCCGAGCGCGAACACAAGGCTTTGGTACTGCACGATGCGGCCAAAGCCGACGAAAAACCCCTCGACGGCCAGCAGGCAGGCCGCGATACCGCCGACGTGCGGTCGACCCAGGCGGCGGCCCAAGAGGAACACAGCCGCTACGCCCAGCACCCCCGCCCAGGCAAAGGGCAAACGCACCATCCACTCGCTCGTCGTCCCGGTCAAGCGCCAAACCGCCATCACCACTGTCAGTTCGGCCGGGCCCTTTCTGTGCTGGAACACGGCACCTCCATCGCCCTCCAGCGCCCGGGCTGCGCGCACCATCACAGCGGCCTCGTCCCCCTGGAACTCGGAGTAGCCCAGGTTCACCACGCGCAGCGAAGCGGCGATCAAGACCGCAACCACGAGCCACGCCCGGCCGTCTCGCCACAGAGGATGTCGCGCGGAAAAGATTGCTCCGAAGTTTAACCCCCTACGCGATGCTGTATCCGTGAGTTGCTTTCTCAACGCGGGTACCAGCGCCGACAATCCCAGCGGCAAGCCAACACTCGCCACAATCGCTGCCAAGAGGGTGACGCGATCGACTGGCCCGGGAAGGTAGGTGACCAGCAAAGTGATCACGGGGGAGATGACGAAACAAAGCCCCAGGCCAACGGCCAAGCGCTCGACCCGATCAAGCGTGCCGTGGGGGATGAGCGCAATCCAGGCCAAGCCTGGAAGGACCCACAGCAGGGGAAACGCTGCGCCATAGCGCACGGAAGGTGCGGGCACCACCAGAATCACGGCTCCCAGGATTAGCGCTACCAGAGGCAAAGCGATCTTTCGTTTCATACTCTTCATCTTCAACTCACCGGCGGGGCATTGTATCACCCGCACCGCGCGCTGTCAAACAGCGTTTGACACCCCGAACGCCTATCGTATAATCGGCAAAGTGACGAAAGCCATCCAGTCGGACCGAAAGCGAACGATTCTCTGGCTTGCCACAGCTGCCCTCCTCCTAGCCCTCGGCGCCCTGGCGCTGTGGAGCGCTGTGCTGGCGAGGGAGGGCAACGTGGAGGGTGTCTTTCCATGGCAACTGCCCAAGCTGCGCGGATTGCTCGCCATCAGCGGCGTGTGGCTTGCCCTGGTCGGCATCATTCTGTTGGCTGGCTACTTTTTTCAAAACCGGCCCTACGACTCGATCAGTCCAAAAAACGTATCAAGATTCCATCCGGCGCTTGTCGTGCTGGTCTTGCTCATTCTTGGTCACGCCATCGCCTACGGCTGGCTCGCCACCCAGCGCCACGATCGCTTCAACTCCACCGGCTTTGACCTGGCGATCAAGGAGCAGGTCATTTGGAACACGCTGCACGGGCGCTTTTTCGCCAGCTCGCCCGAGGTGGAGAACGCCTTCGCCGACCACTTCCAGCCCGTGATGTTAGCTCTGCTGCCGCTGTACGCCGTCATCCCGTCCCCCAAGCTGTTGCTGTGGATTCAGGTCATCGGTCTGGCCGTGGGCGCCATGCCACTGTACCTGCTCGCGCGACGCCGCCTGGACAGCCCCTGGCTGGCACTGGCCGTGGCGGCGGCCTACCTGCTCTATCCGGCCATTGGCTTTATCGAGCGCTTCGACTTTCATCCCGAGGCGCTGGCCATCCCCGCCTTTATCGCCGCCTACGAGGCGTTCGACCGCGACGATCTGCGAGCCGCCTCGCTGTGGCTGCTCGTGCCCCTGCTGAGCAAGGAGAACCTCGGCTTCAGCGTCGCCGCCTTTGGGCTGTATGCCGCTCTGAAAGAGCGCGTGCTGTTCCACCAGCGCGTGCGCTTCGGCCTCGTTTGGGCCGGCGTGGGCTTGGTGGTATCGAGCGCTACCATGTTCTGGCTGATCCCCGCCCTGCGCCAAGGACCCTCCGACACGCTGGCGCGCTACGGTTGGCTGGGGGAGGGCCCCGGCCAGATAGCGTTGACGCTGATCTCCCAGCCCGGCACCGTTTGCCAGACCCTGGCCGAGCCTAACCGGGCGCTGTACTTGCTGCAGCTCCTGCTTCCCATCGGCTTCCTGCCGCTGCTGGGGCTGCCCGAGCTCTTGCTGGCCGCGCCGGGGCTGGCGATCAACGTGCTGGCTCAACATCACTGCCAGGCCGAGATCTATTGCCAGTACACCGTACCCATCGTTCCCTTTATGTTTATCGCCGCAGTGTTCGGAATGTACAGGCTGAAAAACTGGCTGGGCCAACGCTGGCTCTTTCGCATCATCGGACTGGCCGTTGTCCCACTGACCGTGTTATCGCTCGTGATCGATAACCCCTTCACCGAAGGGAAGGAGCTGCCGCCGCCCCTCGCTGAACTGCCCAACGCCGAGGCCGTTTGCCAAGCCCTTGCGACTGTCCCACCAAAAGCCTCCGTGGTCACCACCAATGCCTACGCCCCGCACCTGGCACGGCGGGAAGGGCTGTACATCGTCGGCATCCCCGCTCAGCGCGATCCGCCGCCCGACCCCGACGTCGTGTTCATCAACCTGTACGACCAGCGCTTTATGGTCTGCGAGCAGTACCGGGAGTATTTCTCGCAACTGGACATCGACCGCTACGGTGTCATCTTCCGCGACCGAGGGCTGATCGTCGTGCAGCGTGACGGTGGCTCGAACGAGGCGTTCCGCGATTTTGTGCTTAACTGGACCGACTGTGCCGGTTAGCGCTGTTCGTCACGGCACCAGGACGTGGTCGGCGATGGGCTGACCCGCATCGTCCAGCACGTCCCAACGCATCTCTGCCCCTGGTTTTGGATCGTACAACCCCAGCCTCACCGTATAAGGCCTATCGCCTGAAGCCGCGAAGCGATGCACCTGGAGAAAATAGTCGCCGGGTTGGAGGGTGAGCGGATCCACCCACAGCCCGTCGTCCCCGGCCACCTGCGCACCACCGGCGTCCAGGAGATGGGCAAAGAATTTCAGCCGCGGCCCGGAGTAGACGCCCGGCGGCGGCGGGTTGGCCACGATAGGCACGGGCGGCAGGTCGAGCGCCTCGGCCACGTGCCAGATGGTCAGGAAGTCGGTCTCTCCAATCCACCGCGCTTCGATCAACTCCAGGCCGTTGGCGAAACGGGTCGGATTGGAGATTGGAGATCGGAGATCGGAGATTGGGGTGAGCGTGTGGCGTGTGAGGTGAGGCGAGATGGCCTCCGGCGGCCCCAGGAAAGCGTTGATCGGCGCGGCTGGATGAGGCCAGGAGGTCAGCAGCACCATCGATGCCTCATCCCCACCGCTCCACACCAGTGCCCGCCCTGGATCGAAGAGACGCACGCCGACGTCCTTGCGCTGAACGTCCACCTCTAGCGCCAACCGATCCCAGGGACCCAGAAGCGTGCTGGAAACCGCCACGTCGGCGATCTCGGGATGGGCGTCCAGGTAGCGGGCTGCCTCGCGATAATCGGCGCGGTAGAGCACGCGCACCATCTCCTGACGCGGCCAGACGACGAAATAGTCGTAGAGATCGCGGACGGCGTTGCTGAAAAGAAAAATCACAAATATCAAATAGCAAATGACAAACAGCGGGAGGCGAATTTGGGTTTTGAGATTTGAGATTTGAGATTTCCCCCATCGCCAGCCCTCAACCAGCGCCAAAACTGGGAGAATATAGGCGACAGGCATCACCAGAATACTGTGGCTCAGGCTGGCAGCCGGGATGCTCAGGAACGTGGGTACCAACCCGATGCCCAGCCACAAAAGTAGGAAAAAGTAACGCGGGTGCCGCCAACGAAACACACAGAGCACCACGCCGGCCCAAAAGAGCGCGCCGCCGAGAAGCTTGAACACCGGGCGCCCGGCGATGTTGTACAGCCACTCAGGGTCGCCGGTAGTGTGGAACATGCCCAGCGACGTCCACACGTTCTCCAGCAGCGGGCAGGGATCCCCGGCCAGTAACTCGCGCAGCGGTACGGCCAGTTGCGCGATGCGAGAATCGGCCCCGATGCCCGCGCTCTGCTCGGCGACCTCGCCGCGCCCGCGGGCGATGGCGATCCACAGCGGCACGCTGACCAGCGCCGCGACTGCGAACGCCAGAAGCAATTCGCGCCAGTGCCGTCCGAACCGTTTGCGGTGGAACAGCGCCAGGTACCCACCGAACACGATCAGCAGCACCGGCAGCAGACGGGCGGCGGGGTAGGTGTACAAGGAGATACCCAGCACCAATCCCAGGGGGGCGAAACGCCGAGTTTGAGACTGGAGATTGGAGATTGGAGATTCAAGCCCGCGCCACAGCAGGTAGAACGCCGCCAGAGCCAGCGGCAGCAAACTGATGTGCCGCAGCGCGATGCGGCTGTACATCAACGACCAGAAGGAGGTCGCCAGCGCCAGCGACGCGCCGACGGCGACAGCGCGACCGAGCAGCCGCCGGGCCAACACGTAGGTCAGCGCGACTGTGAGCGTGCCCGAGACGATGGAGAGCAGGTGCCCGCTCAGTGGACTGTACCCCCACGCGGCGTGCACGCCGGCGAGTAGGTAGTGGTAGAGCGGCTCGTGGCCGGAGGCCCCGGTAAAGTACAGCGGGAAACGTCCTTCCAGCAGTTCGCCGGAGAGGGCGTGGATGTTGATCAGCTCGTCATCGCGCCAGCCTGGGGGAACGGTACCGAGGCAGCATAGCCGCAAGCCCCAGGCAAGGAGCAAGATAGCGATGATCAGCCAGCGGTAGATTGGGGATTGGGGATTGGAGATTGGAGATTGTGTCATTTGCTCCCAACCTCCAGTGACCCCAAGGACACGCGGTCATCCACCTCAGCGCCTTCAACGACGATAGGCAGTCGTTCCATCGTGTGACGATTGTAGATGCCCACCGCTAGGTCGTAGATGTCGGGCGGCGCGTCGTCATCCAGCCGGATTTCGTGGACCTGCACGAAGGCGTCACCCGCGTGCCAGCTCCAGGCCGGCGCGTCCAGCCGGTCGTCCTGACCGACGATCTTGCCCGCCTCGTCGAGCACGTGGACAAATAGAGCGGCGGCGCGCCCGTAATGCCGAGGGTCCACCGGCTCCAGCGCGTCCGGGTCGCGGATGCGCCAGCAGGTGACCAGCGTGGCCGTCTCGCCCGGCGCGGGCTGCAGCGTCAGCAGGTCGTAGGCGAGTAGCTCTATCCCAGCAAAACTCACCGGCAGATCGATCGACTCACCCCCAGCACTCACAACCTGAGACGCCTCCGGCAGCAAATCTGAGAACACGGCCCGCGGACGCCATTCAAAGACGTCGAAGTAGGGATCGACGTCCTCCGGACGCAGCTCCACCCGCTTCACGAGTTGCAGGTCCAACCGGTCGGCAAAGTATGGATTGAGGGGCGTGTTGGGCGGCAACACGAACAGGCCGTGCGCCGCATCGGGAAACACGACCGCCCACCTTGCGTCGAACCAGCGCCCGTGCACGTCGTCGCGGTGCAGGCGCATATCGGCGATGAAAGGATCGAGGGGCACGTCGGGGAAGGGAGACGAGAGCGCCACGTCGCCGCTATAATCCCCATCCTCCAGGTAGTCGGCGATAGAGACCAGGTTGTGAAAGTAGGCCGCGCGCGTCTCCGGCGACTGTCCCCAGCGGGCAAAGTAGTCGTAGCCGGTGAATGCGGCGACGACGGCCAACCAGATCACGCAAATTGCGGCGAACACCCTGCCCCAACGCCTTCCCAGACGCCGGGCCACAAAGCGTCCCACCTCGACGGCGCACAGCGCCGGCAGCGCCAGGATCGGTGTCTCGGCCGCCTTGCTGTGCAGCGTGCTCGTCCACTCGCCCAACAAGAGCGAGGGCAGAATACCAAAGGTCATCCACATCAGCAGGAAGGCGTAGGCCGGTCGCCTCCAGTGGTACAGGCACAGCGCGATGCCGCCGTAAAAGAACACGCTGACCACCGGGTCAAAGATCGGCCTGTGAGGCAGGTTGTAGGTGACGAAACTATCGCCGCTGAAGCTAAAGGTTCCCAGCGCGCTGACGGCGTTGACCAGCAGCGGCTTCAAGTTGCCCTGGGTCGCTTCCTGTATCGGGCCCGACAGCGTGTTCGTGCGCCCCCACGAGGACGGATCGAGCACGTGTGGAGCGACCAGCAGCCCGGCGGCGATCAACGCGCCGGCGAGCCACGCGCCGTGCCGGCGAAAGCGAGCGCGGTCGGCGAAAAAAAGGTAGACGAAGAATGGTACGAAAGCCATCGCCGCCGCACCCGCCGCTTCGTAGGCGTAGAACGACCCCGCCAGCATCAGGGTGAACAGCACCCAGGCCCACCAGCGCTGCTTCCCTCCTCCGTCATCCAGCGCCAGCCACAAAAAGTACATCGCGCCGGTGAACAGCGCCGGACAGGGCGGCGAGTTGAGGGCAAAGCGGCTGTCGAACACCGTCCAGAACGTCACTGCCACCATGGCCGCGCTGCCCAACCCCACCGTCACGCCAAAGGCGCGCCGCGCCCACAGGTACGTAAAGAGCACCAGAACCAATCCCCAGAACGCCGCGTGAAAGCGCAACGCTAGATCGTTCGCGCCAAAGAGCGCCATGAAGGGCACCGCCGAGTACTGGGTGAAAGGCTTGTAGGCGTAGCCGTAGGGCGTCTCCACCTGCGAGCACCTGCCGGTGCGATACACCACCTCGACGAAATAGCCCGTGTCCGCCTCGTCGTGCGTCACGCCGGGCGGGATCTCATCCAGGCGGTAGAGGCGCAGGAACGCGGCCACCAGGAGGAGGATGACGAGGAGGACGTTCGTGATTTGAGACTTGAGATTGGAGATTGGAGATTGGGTCACTCGACGACTTCCAAGGGCTGTAGGAGCACGTGATCCCCCGCGACGCTTCCATCCACCAAGATGGGCAGACGAAGGCCGTCGGAGCGGCGGTACATGCCGACCTCGAGCGCGATCGGCCCAGCAGAGAGATCGGACTGTAACGCGAAGCGGTGAATCTGCGCGATGACGTCGCCCGCTTGCCAGTCCCAGGCCGGTGCGTCGAGCCGATCCTCCTGCCCGACGACATTCCCCGCGCCATCCAGCGCGTGGGTGAACACCACCCAGTCTTCTTCCGCGTTCGAGAGATTCTGGGGCCGCAGCGGTGCCGGGTTGATTACTCGCCAGAGCGTGACCAGCTCGACCGTCCCACCCGGCGCGACCTGCGGCGTGCGCAGGTCGTAGCCGACGAGCTGCACCGCGACCTGCCCTGAGCTTTGTGGTGAGCTTGTCGAACCACCTGTCGAAGGGCCAAAATCCACCGGCATAGGCGGGTCGGCCACATTGCCAAGCGTCTGTCCTTGCAGTGCCGCTACCGTCGCCTGCGGCTCCCAGTCGTAGACGTCGAAATACGGATCCGCGTCATCCTGCCGCAGCGCCACACGCTCACGCAAGCTGAGCCCGGCCAAATCAGCGAAATACGGGTCGAGGGATACGCCAGCAGGCGCGATCAGCACGGCGCTCACCCGTGAAGGCAAGACGATGGCTCGCCGGGCGTCGAACCAGTGCAGAGACAGATCGTCGCGCTGCGAGATCACGTCAAAGACATAGGGATCGTGCGGCGCGTGTGGCAGGTAGGCAGAAATCCCCACGATCTCGTCCGCCGGCGTCGCATCCAGGTAACGGGCAATCTCGACGAGCGGGGCCATGTACGCAGCACGCACATCGGGTGACTGGCCCCAGGCGACAAAGTAACTGTGGGCAGAGATCGCGCCGGTGACGATGACGAGCGCGACAAAGCCCATCCAGATGAACTGGGCCGCGCGTCGCTTCCACCGCCTCGCTGCCCAACGCGCACCTTCCGCGGCGGTCAGCGCCGGGAAGAGATATGCCACCGGCAGCGCGGCGATGCTGCGGGTAAAGCCGGCGGTCGCACCGGTGATCAGCGAGGGAGAGATGCCGACGATGAACCACAGCAGCGCAAAGGCGCGGGCCGGTCGGCGCCAGCGGGCCAGGCACAGCCCAACGCCGGTCAGGAAAAGCGCGCCAGTCACGGGATCAAAGATTGGGCGGCCGGGGATATTATACGCCAGGAACCGGTCGCCTGCGCCTGGGACGAAAAATCCCGTCACGCAGCTCCAAGCCCGGCTCAGCACCACCGACACATCCCCGGCTCGCAGCGCCTGTAAGGGCACGTCCAGCATCGCCAACCGCTGCTCTGCCCCAGGATGGGCCTGCAGATAGGCGAAAAGCGGCGCGACCAGGAGCAATCCGAGCGATACGGCAAGCAGTGTGGGCAGCCACGCACGCCGAAAGATCGGTCGGTGCACGAGCGCCAGGTATGCCAGGAAAACGGGGAACACAGCCCACGTGACGCGTGCGGGCACATACGTCCACAGTGTCGCCCCGAGGCACAGCGCGCACAACATCCCGTATCTGTAGGGGCGAGGCATGGCTAGAATCAACCTCTTCCCCCCAGCGCGTTTTTGTGGCCGTGCCTCGCCCCTACCAATCGCCCGCCAGTAAAAATACACCGCAAATGCAAACAACACCGGCAGCAGCCCGGAGCGCAGCGCCTGCCGGCTGACCGATAGCGACCAGAACGAAACCGCCTGGAGCGCGAGGGTCGCCAGCGCCGTGGGCCCGTCGAAGGCATCCCGCACCCACAGAAACGTCGCCAGCAGCGTCAACAATCCCAGTGGCACCGGGGAGAACCGCAGTACGCCGCCGGTGGGACCCAACACCGCCATCAACCCAGCGACCAGGTAGTCGTACAGTGGCTCACGGCCATACCCCACCGTTTGATAGATGGGCCGAGCGCCATTCAATATCGCAAGCGCATCTTGGCCGTGCCCGGCCTCGTCGTGGGTGAAACCCGGGGGGATGCTGCTCAATCGCCACAAGCGCAAGCTCGCGGCCAAAACCAGGATCAGGACGAGGAGCGCCCACTCCCAAATCTGCGATTGGCGATTGGCGGTTGGCGATTCAGGCTTGGGACTTAAAGACAAGCAATTGGCCTCCTGAGGAGCGCGCCAATCATACCCCAACCCGAGACAGTTGGCAAGTAGGGCTTGGCGCCAGGTTGTGTTATAATGAGTTCATCGATCACATCCATTGGAGGCGCTATGCGATCTCGAGCCATCCTGTCTATCCTTTTGCTTTTGACCATAACCGGCTGCTGGGAATCAAGACCGACGGCAGAACCCGCAACGCCGACCTGGACGCCAACCGCCGTCCCTCCTACAGCCGTGCCCACGCCGACGCCTGAACCACAGCCGGTGATTCCGACGCTCAAGCTGTGGCTGCCCGAGGAGCTGAATCCGTACGGCGGCGGCCCAGGAGCAGCTATCCTTAGGCAGCAGTTGGCCGAGTTCAACAGCAGCCACGCCGATCTACAGGTGGATGTAGCCGTGAAAAAGATCCACGGGCGCGGGGGGATTCTCGACTATCTGCGCACGGCGGGGGAGGCAGTCCCCTCCGTCCTGCCGGATCTGATCGTGGTCGGCAGAGACGATCTGGAAGCCATGGCCTCCTCCGATCACATCCAGCCGCTCGACGATTTGCTTCCCTCGTCCCTGGCAACCGACCGCTTTTCCTTCGCCGTGGAAATGGGGCTGGTGGCAGAGCCGGCGAGTGACCAGCCCTCCACGATGGGTTTCGTCATCGGTGCCGACATGCAGCACGCGGTCTACCGCACAGACCTGCTCAGCTCCCCTCCTATCTCTTGGACGCGAATCGTCACCCCGCCCATACCCTTCATCTTCCCGGCCGCCGGGATCGGCCAGCAGGTCAACGACGCGACGCTGATCCAGTACATGGCTGCCGGCGGAAAGGTGACCGACCAGGAAGGCAACCCCGTGCTAGATGAACGCGCCCTGATAAGAGTGCTCACCTTCTACGACAACTGTGCCAACACCGGCGCCATCTCGCCCACGGTCGTGCTGAACATCTCGGACGCAGACCAGTCCTGGGAGCGGTTCGAGGCCGGAGAGGGCACTATAGCCGTGGTGGAAGCCAGCGGCTATTGGCCAAAAGTCCATGCCGGTGAGATGGATGGCCCCTTTACCACGGCAATTGCCGTGGCCTCGGTGCCCACCCGCGATGGATATCCCTTCACCATCGTCCGCGATGCTTGGGCGCTAGCGATGGTCGTGCAGGATTCCAATCGCCAAGCGCTGGCGATGACGCTGTTCAATTGGCTCACCGCGCCTGAAAACAATGCAGATTGGACCCAGGCGGCCGGCTACCTGCCGAGCACCCGCAGCGCGCTACGCATGTGGCGTGTTTCAGAGGCGGAACGGGTTGCGCTACGCGGCATGTTGGAGGGTGCCATCCCTGCGCCCTCGCCGGATGTAATGGCAAAAATTGGGCCTATCATGCAAACTGCGGTGGAGGGGGTGTTGACAAAAGCGGTCTCTCCCCAAGAGGCGGCGAGGACGGCGGCCCAGAGCCTGGAATAAAAGTGCCAATTGAGCGCCGCATCGTTCTACAGCCGACATCATCCTCGCTTGGCGCTAGAATATCTCAGTCCGAGATGATATGCGCCACCAGTAGGTAGACCGTGTCGTACCAATGGGTAGCGGCATTCCTCACTGCTGTTGCTTTTCCCACCACGCCTGCCAGGCGGCGGCGCCGCGACCAAAGTCCTGTTCCGTAATCGTAGATAGCGCCAGGATAGCCGCCGTACTCGCGTCCTGGGTTTCGTCCTCCAGGATCTGGATCAGGCCGGGCGTGGCCTCCTAAGCGTTTGGGCCGATCCAACCCAATGTCCTGGCGGCGCTCTCACGGACCCACCAATCCTCGTGCTCCAGGGCCTGGACGAGGAAAGGCACCGCTTCCTGCCCGTGCAGACTCAGCCCCATAGCGGCGGCTTCGCGCGCCCCCTGCTCCTCATCCCCCAGGGTCTGGACGAGGGCCTGGATAGCCTCTTGCGATCTTTGCCCGATCAGGCCTAGCGACAAGGCGGCGGCCATACGGACGAACTGGTCCTCATCTTCCAGAGCTCGAATGAGGGCGGGCACGGCTGCCGCCGCCCACTCTCCGATCTGCCCCAGGGCCTTGGCGGCGGCGCTGCGCACCGACGCGCTTTCATCCTCAAGGGCCTGGATAAGATCGGGCACAGCTTCTGCTGCCTGCGGCCCGATCTCCCCTAGCGCTATAGCGCAGAACGCGCGCACCTGCTCACTCTCGTCTCGCAGTGTTCGGACGAGAGCGGGGACAGCATCCCTGGCATCGGGACCGATCTTGCCCAGTGTCAGTGCAATCTGCGCACGAACCTCTTCGCTCTCGTCGTCCAGTGCCCGAGTGAGGGCCGGCGCGGCCTCGGCTGCCCCTGGTCCCATCTGGCTCAACGCCTCGGCGGTGACCAGACGCACCTGTGCGTTTTCGTCCCCCAGCGCCTGGGCGAGAGCGGGAGCGGCCTCCGCTGCTTCGGGGCCAATCTCGCCCAAAATGGCCGCGGCGGCCAAGCGTGCGTGGATATCCTCGTTCTCCAGCGCTTGGATGAGGGCGGGGACGGCATCCGCTCCCAGGCTGACCAGTTTTTCGGCAGCTGCCTGGCGCTCGTCTCTGTCTCCGCTTCCCAGTGTCTGGATGGCCTCTTGAATCTCCGCGTCGGGTCCTGGTGTGGGAGAAGATGGGCAACTCTCACGCATCTCCTGACACGACGTGTAGAGCATCACGCCGATCACCACAAGGAGGATCACAGAACTGGGGGGCTTTCGTACCAGGCGCACGTTCATCCCTC